>Ga0307992_1000133_pt1 | contig 47903 bp, 49 predicted proteins | sample EllFjometagen133_FD_203162 | JGI IMG/M metagenome (GOLD analysis project Ga0307992, IMG submission 203162) | Marine microbial communities from Ellis Fjord, Antarctic Ocean - #133 | ecosystem: Environmental > Aquatic > Marine > Unclassified | place: Southern Ocean | collected 2014-10-08
GCTTCGCTCACAGAACCTTGAAATTAAATTGATTATATATAAATTCTTTAAGGTAATTTAATTATAGACATTTATTCCTTATTTTCAAGCATTAGTGGATAATCTATTTGCAAAAAGTAAAAATATTTTGTATTATAAAATTAGCACAGGGAGTTTAGGACTCTCTCGAAAAGGCGTTTCAAGGTGATTGCCTCGAAACATAGAGAACTCGTGGACATCGACATGGAGGTCGATCGGCGATGAAAAAAGCACTTGTATCTATTGGAGGTTTCGTCATTAAGTAGGCGTACGGCTGAAAGAGACGAATTCGGTGAACCGAAAGGTTCGCACTCCAATCGGAAAAGGCGCTCTGAACAGCAATTTGCTATCAGAACAAGGTCGTACAGAAACCCGGCGCATAAGGGAGGATTGATCATCATGCGCAAAGTACATTTCGGAGTTTTTGTCACCTAGAGGACGAAGGAAAGACCGTCTCCAAGGGACGAATTAAGCGAGTCGTAAAGACTCACACTCTGCTTGGGAAAGTCCATAACTTGTGGACTTTCCCAAGAAACATTAAAAGGCATAATTTGCCATTTTTTTTATTTCAAGGTAGCATAAAAGCATCATGGCAGAGCAATTCATTATTAATGGAGGCAAACGGTTAAGGGGCACGATAGAAGCAAGGGGCGCTAAAAATGCTTGTTTTCCGATTTTAGCTGCCACATTACTTACAGATGAGGAGTGTTTAATAGAAAATATCCCTTTGATTGAGGATGTTTTTCTTTTGTTGGAGATTTTAGAAAGTTTAGGAAAGGAAATTTCTTGGATTGGCAAGAGAGCTATCAAAATTAAAGAAAAAACAGCTCCTGAGCCCGATAAAATCAGAGAGGACTTGGTAACAAAATTTAGAGGTTCTGTTTTACTTTTTGGACCTCTTTTGGCAAGATGCGGAAAGGTGAAATTTCCACAGCCAGGCGGATGTTTAATTGGGGCTCGGCCGATTTCCACTCATTTGGATGCTTTTTCTCAATTAGGGGTTAACGTTAAGGTAAAGGAATCAGAAAAAGGAGAATATTTTAACCTAGAGATTAATGAAAAGCCAAAGGATAGAGTTATTCTTAACGAATTTAGCGTTACAGCTACTGAAAATGTTTTGTCATTTGCGAGCAGGTTTAATCAAAAAACAGTTATTAAAATAGCTGATTGTGATTATGAAATTCAGGACTTAATTAGATTTTTGGAAAAGATGGGAGCGAAAGTAGAAACAAAAGGTCCTCATATTTTCGTTATAACCGGAAAAAAGAAATTATCAGGAGCAAAACACAAATTAATCAATGATCCGATTGAAGCAGGAACTTTTATTCTAATGGCAGCCGCCACTAGAAGCGAATTAACTGTTAAAAATGTTGAAATACCTTTTTTGGAACTTGTGTTGAAGAGATTAAGGGACTTTGGTCTTCCCCTAGAGATAAAAGATCAAGGCATTGTTAAAATTAAACCTTGGGTTTCTTTAAGAATGGAAAAAGTTCAGGCGTTGCCATTTCCTGGAATTCCCACGGATCTTTTGCCCTTGTTTGGTGTTTTGGCAACACAAACAGAAGGAACAACTCTTTTACACGATCCATTATACGAAGGCAGATTGCGTTATCTAGACGAATTAAATAAAATGGGAGCGCAGATTATTTTTGCTGACCCTCACAGGGCAATTGTTAATGGCCCGACAGAGTTGAGGGGAGTAGTTGTGAATTCTCCCGATTTAAGGGGAGGAGCCTCGTTGATAGTCGGAGCATTGATTGCTAAAGGGCAAACGACTATTAATAATATTTATCAGATTGACAGGGGATACGAGAGGATAGAAGAGCGGTTGGAAAAAATCGGAGCTAAAATTAAAAGAATAAAGAATTAGTATGTTTATTCGTAGAATAGGAATAGATCTGGGAACTTGTAATTCTTTAGTTTTTGTCCCCAAAAAGGGAGTGGTTTTGAACGAACCCTCGGTTGTTGCCGTTGATATCGATGAAAACAAAATTTTGGCTGTGGGGAAAGAGGCAAAAGAAATGACAGGCAGAACACCAGAGAATATTGTTGTTTATCGTCCGCTTAAAGATGGAGTGATCGCGGATTTTCGAGTAACGGAAGCAATGATAAAATATTTTATTTCTAAAACTAAACCAAAATTTCAATTCTTAAAGCCAGAATTAATAATCTCTGTTCCAGCTGGCATTACCTCTACAGAAAAAAGGGCCGTTGTTGAGGCGGCTACTTTAGCTGGAGCAAAAAATGCTTATATTGCTAAAGAGCCAGTTTTGGCTGCTATTGGCGCAGGCATTCCTATTCATACTTGTTCTGGTCATTTGATTGTTGATATTGGAGGTGGAACAACAGAAGTAGCGGTCATTTCTCTAGGTGGAATAGTAACCTTTAGCTCTATTAGGGTTGCTGGAGACAAAATGAATGTTGCTGTGAGCGAGTATATCAAAAAGAAACATAATTTAGCAGTAGGAGAACAAACAGCAGAAGAAGTTAAAATTAAAGTGGGTACTGCCTTGTGCGAAAGCAAAGAGAGAGTAGTCGAAATTCGAGGCAGAGATTTAGTTTCTGGTCTGCCAAGAAGCGTTAAAATTTCTTCTAATGAAGTTTGCGAAGCAATTACAGATGTTTTAGAAGAGATCATTCAAGCAATAAAGATGGTTTTGAGAGATACTCCACCTGAATTATCTTCCGATATTATGGACAAGGGAATGGTGGTTTCTGGAGGTGGTGGGCTTTTACGAAATCTTGACCGTTTAATATCTAAAAAAACCGGAGTTCCTTGTTTTTTAGCAGACGAATCGCTTTTCTGCGTTGCCAAAGGCACGGGCGCAGTTTTAGAAAATCTTGATGTTTACAAAAAGAGTGTGATGTCGAAAAAGAAATGATTATTGGGCATGAAAAACAAAGAAATTTTTTAAAAAGAAGTATTCAGAATAATAGAGTTGCCCATGCCTATTTATTCTACGGTCCAGGCAAGATTGGGAAAAAAGCAATTGCCTTGGAGTTCACAAAATTATTAGTTAACCCTTCACAAGAAAGTAACATTGTTTCTGACTTAACATTGATTAAGCCAGAATGTTCAGTTGACAAAGAGGGTGAAAAAAAAGAATCATCTAGAGCAATTATTCCTGTGGCTCAAATTTTTGACTTAAAAACGAAATTATCTTTATCAGCTATTGGTCAAAACTATAAGGCGGCTATTATTGATGAGGCGTCAGAAATGACTGCTGATGCTCAGGGAGCTTTGTTGAAATTATTGGAAGAGCCCAAAGGTAAGACAGTAATCATTTTATTATCCCAACAATTGAATCGGCTTACTTCCACGATCGTTTCTAGATGCCAAGTAATTCGTTTTGATTTATTATCTAATAAAAAGATAGAAAAATATTTAATTCAGCAGAATATTTCTGTCAGAAAGGCGCAAGAACTTTCGTGGTTATCTTTCGGTAAACCCGGATTGGCAATAGATTGTTTGAATAATCCTAAACAAGAAAAATTTCAGAGAGAAAAAATAAAAGGAATTAACCAGCTCGTTGATTCATCTTTAAAAATTCGTTTCCAATATGCTGAAAAACTTTCTAAAAAAAGAGAGGAAACGAATAAAGTTTTAGATATTTGGTTAAATTATTTTCGAGAGCTTTTATTAAATAAATTTGGGAATAGGCAAGTGCCGGCAGATTTTCAAAAAAATAATTATTCAATTCAGCATTTGAAAAAGATTATTAATCTGATTGAAAAGATAAAATTTGTTCTTTTTCGCACCAATGCTAATCCCCGATTAGCACTAGAAGTTCTATTGATGAAAATTTAATCTAAGACTTAAAACTTAGATAAATAATCTGTTTTTTGCACGATTTATTGCGTGATTATTGCGCGATTCTAAATTTAGTGTTAAAATGCATAGAAAGGGATAGTATCAAAACTATGTTTAATCCATCTTACAAGCTGACCAATAAGATATTATCTGATTTAACCTCTATAGCTGAAGCTAAAGTTATTATTGAAAAAGCAAAGATTTTGCCTACTCAAGAACTTAGATTGCGCAGGCAAGCATTAATTAGAATGACTCAAAGCTCTATCGCGATAGAAGGAAACATTTTGAATCTTGAACAAGTTGAGGCATTATTCAAGGGGCAAAAAATTGATGCGCCAGCAAGATATATTTATGAAGCAAAGAATTATTTAAAAACAATTAAGTACATTGAAAAAATAGTTGAGGAAAAGAAAGTAATCACAGAGTCAATTATTTTGAAAATTCACCATCTAGTTACAGATAAAACATTACCAAAAGAAAAGTGTGGCAAGTATCGAACTCAAAAGGTCTATGTTGTTAAAAGAGCACTAGGCGCGCCCGATAAAGTTATTTATACAGCACCTGATGCCTTGAAAGTTTCTGAGTTAATAAAGGATCTAATTGATTGGATCCAGAACAGCAAACAACAAGATATTCATCCAATTTTAGTTGCAGGAACGGCTCATCGTCAGTTTGCTTCTATTCATCCATTTGTTGATGGGAATGGAAGGGTGGCCCGGGCCTTATCTACCTTGATTTTGTATCAAAGAGATTATAATTTTCGTAAACTTTTTGCCCTAGAAGATTATTACAATAAAGATAGACAAAAATATTATCAGGCAATTAGCATAGGGCCGATTTACCATCAAAAAGATTTCACAAAATGGTTAGAATATTTTATCGAAGGATTTAAATTTGAAATTGAGACCGTAAGAACAAAAATATTTTCACTTGCAGCCCTTAAAAATAACAAGACATCAGGAGAGCAAATTTATTTAAGCCTTCGGCAAGTCCAAATTCTTGATTTTATTAATATAAGTGGCAAGATTATAATAAAAGATGCGGTTGATATTTTAGATTGTTCAAAGAGAACTGCTCAATTGGAATTGCAGAAGCTTAAAAAATTAAAAATTATTGAACAAAAAGGTAAAGGTCCCGCGACTGCTTATATTTTAAAATAAGTGGTAATAATTAGTAAAACAATAAGAGCAATCAACCATAATTTTAATAATTAACAAAAAGAATTTATGAGACAAAGTATTGAAAAAATAAAACCAGAGTTTGAAAAAGTAGTTGATTATTTTAAGAGAGAGCTCCAAAAGATTCGGTCTGGCAAGGCCAGCCCGAGCTTAATCGAAGATATAATAGTTGATTGTTTCGGCTCAAAGCTTCCATTGAAACAATTAGCAACGATATCTTGCCCCGAACCAAGACAACTTTTAGTTCAACCCTGGAGCGCAGAATATTTAGAAGGAATTGACAAGGCGCTTCAGCAAGCGGACTTGGGAACTTCGCCAGCAAATGATGGCCATATAATAAGGATTAATTTACCACCAGTTACAGGTGAATTCAGAGAAAGATTAATTACACAGGTTTCCAGCAAAGGGGAAGAGGCATATCAGACGCTTCGGCGATGGAGAGATGAGGCATGGAAAGAAATTCAAGAGAAATTTCACAAGAAAGAAATCTCAGAAGATGATAAATTCAAAGGAAAAGACGAGCTTCAAGAGATGATAGATGAATATCATAAAAAGATTGAAGAATTGAAAGAGAAAAAGAAAAAAGAAATATTAGAATAAAGATTTTTTAACATTAAATTTGTCTCAATCTGTTTTCTTGCGTGTGCAAGAGGGAAAGAAAGAGGCGACAGCATGATATTAGCTTTTATTGTTTTCATTTTAATTTTTAGTTTCCTTGTTATCTCTCACGAACTTGGGCATTTTCTTGTTGCCAAGAAATTGGGAATTAAAGTAGAAGAATTTGGTCTTGGTTATCCGCCAATGATATTTGGCAAAAAGTTCGGAGATACTGTTTATTCTATAAATTGGATTCCTTTTGGTGGGTTTGTAAAAATTTATGGTGAAGACCCCGACGAAGAGAACACTAAAGATTCCAAGAGTTTTGCTAGTAGACCTCCGCGCCAGAAGGCGGCCGTGCTTTCAGCAGGAGTGGCTGCTAATTTTTTAGTCGCAATAATCCTTTTCTATTTTCTTGTCGGGTTCAACGGATTTCAGACATATCAGGGCCAATTCTTTGATTATGATTTTCCTTTTGGCCAACAGGAAAATTTTTCAGCTGTTTCAGTAGTGATAGATAATTCTCCGGCTGATCTAGCAGGAATTAAACCATTTGACTTAGTCCTTGCGGGGAATGGAGAAAGTTTGGAAAATTCAGAGGAGGTAATTTCTTTTATTAATGAACACAAAGGAGAAGAAGTTAGTTTATTTTTAAGAAATATTCATACAAAAGAGGAGCGATTGGTTAAAATTGTGCCACGATTAGATCCTCCAGAAAACGAGGGAGCAACAGGAATAGCGTTAAGCGATGTGAGTCGTTTGAAATACGAAAGTTCTGGAGAAAAAATATTTGCAGGCGTTTTACACACTGTAAATCTTGGTCATTTCTCTTTTTGCGCTATGGGAAATTTAATAAAAACTTCCATTGCAGAGAAAAATATAGAGCCATTGTCTAGCTCGGTCTCGGGTCCAGTTGGTATATTGGTTTTTACAAAATTGAGTATGGCAGGAGGTGCTTGGCAGGTTTTTTATCTTATTGCCGCGATTTCTTTGGCTCTAGGAACAATAAATATCTTGCCGATTCCAGCGGCGGACGGCGGACGATTAGTGTTTGTTCTTTATGAAGCAATTTTTAAAAAGAGGGCTCCAGCCAAATTGGAAAGAAGAGTTAATCTAGTAGGTTTTTTTATCTTGATTATTGTGCTTTTTCTGGTAACGTTTAAAGACATAATACAATTTAAAGACATTTTATTTTAGAATGAGGCAATCAGAACTTTTCTACAAAGCTAAAAAACAAGCGCCCAAAGATATAGAGGCGATTTCCCATAAACTTTTATACAGAGGTGATTTTATTGATCAATTGGGTTCTGGTATCTATAGCTTTTTGCCTTTGGGCTGGTTGGTTCATAAAAAAATAGCTCAAATTATTAGAGAAGAAATGTTTAATATCGGTGGGCAAGAGGTATTTTTGCCCTCGTTTCATCCTAAAAATGTTTGGCAAAAATCGGGTCGTTGGGAAACGATGAATCCGCCTTTGTATAAACTGAAAGATAGCCACAAAAAAGATTTTGCCCTGGGCGCTACGCATGAGGAAGTGGTGGCAAAAATAGCTAAAGAAAGAATAAATTCTTATAAGGATTTGCCGTTTGCTCTTTTTCAGATTCAAACAAAATTTAGAAATGAATTAAGATATGCTGGTGGACTACTGAGAACAAGGGAGTTTGTAATGAAAGATTTATATAGCTTCCACGCTGATCAAGAAGATTTTGAGAAATATTACGAAATTGTTGCAGAAAGTTATTTCAAGATTTTTAAACGATGTGGCTTGTCTGCCGTAAGAGTAAAGGCGTCTGGAGGTGGATTTACGGCTGAGTTTACTGACGAATTTCAAGCATTAACTCCAGTGGGGGAAGATACAATTGTCTTTTGTTCAAAATGTGGTTTTGCCCAGAATAAAGAAATTACCAAACAGAAGGAGGGCGATAAATGTCCCGAATGTGGAAGCATACTTAAACAAGAGAAAGGTATTGAAATAGGCAATATATTTCCCCTGGGAACTAAATATTCTGAACCATTTGATTTATCTTTTGTTGATAAAAATGGAAAAAAGAAATTAGTTATTATGGCTTCCTATGGCATTGGAGTAGGGCGATTGATGGCAACAATAGTTGAAGCTCATCACGATGACAGGGGTATTATTTGGCCCAAGGAAGTTTCTCCATATCTAGTTCATCTATTGCCCATAAATATGAGAAAAAAAGAAATTGTAACTCAAGCAGAAAAAATTTATAAAGATTTACAAAAGCGGGGGATTGAAGTGTTATATGATGATCAACAAGATGTAAGTGCTGGAGAAAAATTGGCAGAATCTGATTTATTTGGTATTCCATATAGAATTTTAATTAGTGAGAAAACACTAAAAGAGAACAGCGTTGAATTAAAAGAAAGGAATAAAATCAAGCCGGAATTTATAAAAATTAATAAATTATCTAATTTTAAATTTTAATTTATGATACATAACTTTTTTTCTAATTTAAGAAAAGACATTGCTATTGACTTAGGAACTGCCACTACTTTAGTTTATGTAAAAGGGGAGGGAATTGTTATTGCTGAACCATCGGTAGTAGCTGTTAACCAAAAAACTGGTCAAGTTCTAGCTATCGGCAAAGAAGCAAAAAAGATGGTTGGCAGGACACCGACTCACATCACTGCTAGTAGGCCGTTAATAAAGGGAGTAATTTCTGATTTTGAGATTGCAGAGCAAATGCTTAAATATTTTATTGAGAGTACTTATAAAAATCGGGTAGTTTTTCCAAGACCCCGAGTAATCGTTGGAATTCCTTGCGGATTAACCGAAGTAGAAAAGAAAGCAGTTCGCGATGCAGCTAAAAATGCTGGAGCCAGAAAAGTATTTTTAATTGAACAGCCGATAGCTGCGGCCATTGGTGCTCGTCTGCCGATTCAAGAAGCGGGTGGCAATTTTTTAGTGGATATTGGCGGAGGAACTGCTGATATTGCTGTTATTTCTCTTGGAGGTATTGTTCTAGCGAAAAGTTTAAAAATAGCAGGAGATCGGCTTGACAGAGATATTATAGACTATTGCCAAGAAGAATATCGATTATTAATTGGAACCCGTACTGCCGAGCAAGTGAAGATAAAGATTGGTTCCGCTTATTTGGGCAAGAGCATTAACAAAGTTAAGGGCAAGGAGAAAAAAGAAATACCAATTAGAGGAAGAAATTTAATTACTGGTTTGCCCGAAGAAGTAATGGTTGGAGAAGGCAATATTAAATTAGCTCTTGAGAAATCAGTTAAACAAATAGTTAACACTGTTAAAGACATTATTGAATCAACGCCACCAGAATTAGTTGCTGACATTATGGCTAGGGGCATATTTTTGGCTGGAGGGGGTTCAATGTTAAGGGGATTAAATGAGCTTATTGCCAAAGAAACAAAAATGCCTGTTAAAGTTATTGAAGATCCCCTTACAGCCGTTGTTAGGGGAGCGGGCATGGTTCTAGAAAATCTGGACGAATTAGAGGATGTTTTAAGCGAACAAGAGGAATTTGAGCCGCCACGACAATAAAATTTAGCTAAACAACAAGAGAATTAATTATATTCAATTATTAAATTCACCATGATTGACCTAGTAGAAGTAAAACATATTGCTCAATTGGCGAGAATTAAATTTTCTGAAGAAGAATTACAAGATTTGCAAAAAGACCTTTCTTCTATTTTAGATTATTTTCATAAATTAGAAGAAGTTAAGATTGATGATATTAAATTGAGCAGTCATTTATCAAGGAGCAGAAATACGACAAGAGAAGATGAATCAAGCGAAAACAATTCTCAAATAAATAAAAAATTGTTAGAGCTTGCTCCTGAAACAAAAGAAAGATTTATAAAAGTAAAATCAGTTTTTAATTAATATGGATATTTCCTCTTTAACCATTAAGAAAATCCGTAAAAGTTTAATTGATAAAAAGTTTTCTTGTAAAGAAGTTGTTGAGTCATATTTAGATAATATTCAGAAATTAAACAAAGAGATTAATGCTTTTATTACTGTTCTTGACAAGCAGGCAATTAAACAAGCCAAAGAGATTGACAAATTAATTTCTCAAGGGGAAACTTTGCCAGCATTAGGAGGCGTGCCCATAGCGATTAAAGACAATATGTTGGTTGAGGGAGAAAGATGCACTGCCGGATCAAAAATTTTAGATAATTATATCGCGCCCTATAATGCTACTGTTATAAAGAAGATTAAAGAGCAAGGAGGAATAATTTTAGGAAAAACCAATCTTGACGAATTTGCAATGGGCGCATCAGGAGAATACTCTGCTTATGGGCCTACTAAAAATCCTCATAATTTAGAATATGTGCCAGGAGGTTCATCTTCTGGCTCTGCGGCCGCGGTTTCTGCCCAGATGTCTATGGTAGCCCTGGGGTCAGATACAGCAGGTTCAGTAAGATGTCCGTCATCTTTTTGCGGAGTAGTTGGGATGAAACCTACTTATGGAGCCGTCTCGCGTTACGGTTTAATTGCTCTGGCTTCATCGTTAGATCAAATAGGTCCAATTGCTAAAAATGTTGAAGATGCAGAGGTCCTTTTTAATGTAATAAAAGGAAAGGACTTTATGGATGCTACTAGTTACGAACAACCGCAAAAAGCAGATAAAAAAGTAGACATTAAGAATTTAAAAATAGGGGTTGTTAAAGAATGTTTGGGACATGGGATTCAGAAAGAGATAGTTGATATTACTAAAGAGGCGATTAACAAGTTGGAAAAACAGGGGATTAGAATTGAAACAGTTAGCTTGCCTCACTTAGAATATGGAGTTGCTTGTTATTATATTATTATGCCAGCTGAGGCCTCTAGTAATTTAGCGCGGTATGACGGAGTTAAATTTGGCATGAGAAGAGAAGCAGACAATTTATTAAACAATTATTTTGAAACTAGAGGAGAATTTTTTGGCCCAGAAGTTAAAAGAAGAATAATGATTGGCACTTATTGCTTGTCGTCTGGGTATTATGATTCTTATTATTTAAAAGCGCAAAAGATGCAAAATAAGATAAAGCAGGATTTTGAAAAAGTATTTGAAAAGGTTGATTTACTTCTAACTCCGACATCGCCTTTTCTTCCGTTCAAGTTGGAAGAACGACTTAAAGATCCATTATCAATGTATATGGCAGATCTTTTGACTGTTCCTGCAAATCTTGCTGGGTTACCTGCCATTTCCGTTCCTGCGGGCAGAGTCGGAGATTTACCAGTGGGCATTCAGTTTATGGCTCCGCAATACGAAGAGGAAAGAATTTTTAAAGCAGCTAAATTTTTTGAGGATTTATGCTAGATAATATTTTCCAAATGATTATTTCTCCGGAACTTCAACAAGCTCTTTTTCCAGTGAAGCTCATTGTTTTTATTTTTTCTTTGACATCTCTTATCTTAATTGTTTACTTTCTTTTTATAACTTCCTATTTAAAATATGTATTTCTGGATAGATTAGAAGACTATCGGTATTGGAAAAATCATTATAGTTCTAAGGCAGTTAAAAAAGCATATCTTTCTTCTGCCTCTGCCATTAATTCGTCTGATCCAGCTATGAAGCCGTCTATTTCTAGAGAGTCAGATGAATCTAAAGATGAAGAATTAAATTTTAAAGATGGCAGAATAGAAAGAACTGATTGGGAAAGAATTTCAGATAAATTAGAAAGCGGAAATGAATTGAATTATAAGTTAGCGTTTATCGATGCAGACAAACTTTTTAATCAAGCATTAAAAAAACAAGAGAAAAAACTATCAGGGGAAACAATTTCTAATGCTGACGATATTTTGAAAGCGAAAGAAATTTTACAGAAAATGTTAGCTTATCCCAAGGCTCAACTTTCTTTAGAAAGGGCCAAAGAGCTTATTGCAATTTATCAAAAAGCTTTTTCTGAGATAAAGGAATAATTAATTTGATTTTTTACTTTATTTAAGGTAATATGCTTCTATAAAGAAGCGTTTTTTAGTATAGCGGGGTAGAGAAGTAGTATCTCGGGGGTCTCATGTTCGAAGCGTGACCCAAGACAGTAATGTCTTGTGGAAAAATTCTCTAAATTGCTGGAAAGCCGTTAGAGCTTTTCTTACAACAGCGTAATCCAAAAGGATAAGCGCGATTGTTCAAAAAAAGAGAAGATTTGGTAATCAGCAGCCAAGCCTAATATTTATTGGGAAGGTTCAGAGACTATAATGGGAAATGCCTAGTTTAGGCATATGGTATAGTCCATTCTTTTTGGAAACAAAAAGTGTCAAAGAAGCCCCAGGCCCTGGTGCAATTCCAGGCCCCGCAACAAAAGTTATGCACATTGATATATTTTCGAACCCACGGTATTCCGCGAAAACAATTCTATAAAACGATATTAATTAAAGCGAAAAATAAGAAGATTTATAAGAATTTTAATATCCATTACGGAACCGCTATGCTTGGAATTAGAAGACCGGCAGAGATATATTATAAAATTATGGGACTAATAGATGCCTTGTCTCAAGCCGGGGAGTAGAATGGCTTCTAAGGCCGTCTCATAAGCGGTCAAAGTGGGTTCAATTCCCAACCCCGGTACAAGCTTTGAAGATTTGGGGACGTAGATCAATTGGTTAGATCATCACTCTGTCACAGTGAAGGTTGCCGGTTCAAATCCGGTCGTCCCCGCCATATTAAAAAACCAGCCATTCGGCCGGTTTTTTGTATTGTGGGCAAGGTTGGATTTGAAAGAAGTTTCTGATAGAATAAAATAATTAATATTTATATTTTATGAAAAACGAAAGAGGAAAATTTATTATTTTTGAAGGATTAGACGGATCGGGAAAATCCACTCAAACAAAACTTCTATTTAAAGCATTAAAGAAATCGGGCTTTAAAGCGGTTAAAATAGATTTTCCTCAATACGGCAAAAAATCAGCAGGTCTTGTTGAAGAATATTTGGCAGGGAAATATGGCTCTGCCAAAGAAGTAGGGGCTAAGCGAGCTTCTATTTTTTATGCTTGTGACCGATATGATGCTTCATTTAAGATAAAAAAATTATTGAATAAAGGCGTAATTGTAGTTTCAGATAGATATGTGGCTTCTAATATGGGTCACCAAGGAGGGAAGATAAAAGACAAAAATAAAAGAAGTGAATTTTTTAAATGGCTTTATAATCTTGAATATAATTTTTTCGGAATACCTGTTCCCGACATTGCTTTTGTTCTAGAAACTTCTCCACAATTAGCTTATAAATTGTCAGGTAAGATAACGGATCGGCTGAAGAAAAAGAGAAAAGAGCTTTATCTTGGAAAAAAGAAAAGAGATTTACACGAACAAGATATTGATCATCTAAAAGACGCTCTTAATTCTTACGCTCAGGTCTTAGAAGAATTTCCCGAAGACTATAAAGCGATAAAATGTATTAAAGATGGAGAATTATTGTCACCAGAAATTATTCATAAAAAGATTTGGGAAGAGGTTAAAAAAATGTTATAGACTTTTGATTTTTTTATATAGTTTGACATTATAAATTTTTTGTATTACTATTTTTATAGTACAAAAGTTTCAACGGAATAAGGAGGAACTATGCATGTGAAAGGAGTCAAGTGTATAAGTGTCGAGGTTGGCAGTTCGGTTTATGGCCCAGGGTCACAAACTGGTGCATTGAAGCGTTTCTTCGAAAATCCAGTCGGTGAAGTTACTCTTAATCTTTTTGATAAGAGTAAAGTTAAGATTGAGGTTGAGGACGAAAAGCTCGTGTTAACATTCTTTTAGCAAGGAGGTGAGAAGAATAATTGACTATTCGCTTAGATTTTTTCTAGTAGATTCGGGCCCAGAATATCTAATGGCGACAATTTGGATAGTGTTGGTAATGGTTTTGTTAGCTATCTTTCTTTGCGTCATTGGTTACCACAGGTCTTTTCCAAAAGAATAGCAGTCTGTGCCCGTTTAATATCGCAAAAGCGAAACTTAACGGGCATATTTTTTTAATTTTAAGCTGTGGATATCCGCAGTTTTTTTAGTTTGATTTTCGCTGAATTTTACGGTAGAATAGAAGTATAAATGGATATACAGGAGATTAAAAATAGAGCTGAACGAGAGATTAAATCAGTTCAAAATATAGAGGAATTGAAAAAAATTTCTCAAAAATATTTAGGTAAAAAAGGAGAAATTACCCTTGTTTTGCGTTCGCTAAAAGATTGGTCAGAACAAGAAAAAAAGAAAAATGGCAAAATAGTAAATCAATTTAAGAAAAAATTATTGAATGACATTAGAGAATTAGAAAAAAAATTCCAACAAGAGATGCCTAAAGATGACACAAAAGAGTGGATAGATATTACCTTACCTGGTAAGAAAAATTTGATTGGACATCTTCATCCAATCACTCAAGTGAAAAGGGAAGTGGAAGACATTTTTGAACGATTAGGTTTTTCAGTTGTTGAAGGACCGGAAATAGAAACAGAAAAATATAATTTTGATGCATTGAATATCCCTAAAGATCATCCAGCTAGAGATGCATGGGATACATTTTGGCTGAAAAAACCCGAGAAAGAGAAAGATAGATTGCTTTTGCGCACCCATACTAGCCCTGTGCAAATAAGATATATGGAGAAACATAATCCGCCATTAAGAATCGTTGCGCCGGGTCGGGCATTTAGATATGAAGCGACAGATGCTTCTCACGAAATTAATTTCTATCAGATAGAGGGATTAATGGTGGACAAGGAAGTGAGCGTTGCTAATTTTAAAGCAATAATAGGAAGATTTTTAGAAATGTTTTTCAAAAAATCAGTAAAAATTCGTTTAAGACCTAGTTATTTTCCTTTTACTGAGCCAAGCTTTGAAATAGATATGAGTTGTTTAGTTTGTGGAGGCAAGGGGTGCAGTGTTTGTTCCCAGCGCGGATGGTTGGAAATGGGAGGAGCTGGAATGGTTCATCCAGAAGTTTTCAAATCAGCAAAATTGAATCCAAAGAATTGGCAAGGTTTTGCTTTTGGATTAGGATTGGATCGTTTAACGATGATGAAATATAAAATTGATGATGTCCGGCTTTTATATAGCGGAGACCTACGATTTTTAAAGCAATTTTAAAATATCAATATGTTATTCTCTTATAATTGGTTACAATCTTTTTTTCAAAACAAACTTCCTACTCCGAAAAAGCTAGCAGAGATTTTGACGCTTCACAGTTTTGAGGTGGAGGGAATTAAGAAGATCGGTAATGATTTTATTTTTGATTTAGACATTACTCCGAATAGAGCAGCTGATTGTTTTTCCCATTTAGGAATAGCGCGTGAGTGCGTAGCACTCACAAGCGTAAAACTTAAAGCACAAAACGTAAGGATAGAAGAAGATAAAAAGACAAACATTAAAGATTTTATTCAAGTTACAGTTAAGAATAAAAATAATTGTCCAAGATATACTGGCAGGGTGATTAGAGGAGTAAAAGTGAAAGAGTCGCCGAAATACATTCAAGAACGGTTATTGTCTTGCGGGCTTGAACCAATAAATAACATAGTAGATGCAGCGAATTATATAATGCTAGAAATAGGCCAACCCTTACACGCTTTCGATTTAGACAAAATAGATGGCTCAAAAATAATTGTTCGTCGAGCAAAAAACAATGAAAAAATAGACGCCCTAGATGATAAAACTTATAGATTAGACGAAAGTATTTTAGTGGTTGCTGATTCAAAGAGACCCTTAGCTATTGCAGGGATAAAAGGAGGGAAGAGTAGTGCTATTAGCAAGGAGACAAAGAATATTTTTCTTGAGTCAGCCAATTTTAACCCATTATTAATTCGCAAAACATCAAAAAAATTAGGTCTTAAAACAGATGCTTCGTTTCGATTTGAACATGGTATGGATTCAAATATGACTGAATTGGCCATAGATAGACTGGCGAGGTTAATAAATGAGTTGGGAGGGGGGAAGATAGTCAAGAACAGGGTAGATATTTTTTCTAAAAAGACTTTACCTAAAAAAATTAAATTAGATTTAATACAAACAGAGAAATTATTAGGTCTTAAAATATCCAAAAAAGAAATAATCAAGATTTTTAAATCATTGGGTTTTGAGGTAGATAGCAAACTTCAAGTAAAAATTCCTACTTGGCGGCTAGATATAACTGAAAAGCAGGATTTGATTGAAGAGATAGGAAGAATTTACGGATACGAAAAGATTACGTCAGTTTTCCCCAAATTAGTGCTTATGCCTGCTCAAAAAAATGAAGAAATTATTTGGCAGGAGAGGACTAAGAATATTCTAAAAGCATCTGGTTTTTTTGAACTTTATAACTATTCATTTATCAGCAAAAAAATAGGCGATTACTTAGATAGCAATTTAGTAGAATTAGAAAATCCCTTTTCAGAGCAACTTTATTATCTCCGCCCCAATTTATTAATTAACCTTTTAGATAATGTTAGTTACAAAGAGAAGCATTTTCAGAAAAAGGAGAAGATTAAAATTTTTGAACTAGGAACAGTATTTAGAAAAGAAGTAGGAGAAATAGAGGAGAAAAAAATGTTAGCTGGGATGATTTTTGGAGACGAAGATGGTTTTTATGTCCTTAAAGGAGTAATCGATGGGCTACTCCAGGGATTAGGCATGTCTGATATATTTTACGATAATTTTCAAGCAACACCTGATAATAGTCAAAGAATATTATGGAATTTAAATAAGTCGGCAGAAATTAAAATTAATGGTAAAGAAATAGGATTTATAGGTGAATTATCTTCAAGAATATTATCTAAACTAGGAGTTAAGGTACCAGTCATTGCTTTTGAAATTGATTTTGATAAATTAGTTGGATTTTGTAGCGAGGAACAAGAATATGTAAAGATATCTAAGTTTCCCTCAGCAGTCCGAGACGTATCTATTTTATTACCTTTTAGAGTTAAAGTAGCTGAAGTTTTAAATGAAATTAATATTGCAGGAGGGGAATTAGTTCAAGATGTTGACATTTTTGATATTTATGAAGGTGAGGGTTTAACCGAAGGAAGAAAAAGCGTGGCTTTTCATATCGTATTTCAGTCAAAGAATAGGACTTTAGAAGGAGGAGAGATTGATGAACTTTTTCGAAAAATTATTAAAGCGTTAGAGAAAAACGCAGATTGGGAAGTAAGAAAAGAAAAATATGCTTAAAAAAAATGGCGAACAAGAATATACAGCAAAAGACATTTTTGTCTTAAAAGGACTTGAACCAGTACGCAAAAGACCAGCCATGTATATTGGCTCGACTGGCTCCGAGGGTTTGCATCATTTGGTTTGGGAGTGTATCGATAACTGTATCGATGAAAGCTTAGCCGGTTATGCTAATGAAATTTCAGTTTCTCTTTTGCCTAATAGTTATGTAAAAATTTCTGACAATGGAAGGGGTATTCCTGTTGATATTCATTCTCAAACTAAGAAATCGGCCCTGGAAACAGTAATGACTACTTTACACGCAGGAGCAAAATTTGGGGAAAAGGTTTATCAAATTTCTGGGGGTCTTCATGGAGTAGGCATTTCAGTGGTTTGTGCACTCTCTTCTTTTTTAAGAGCCGAGATTTGCAGAAATGGTTTTTTGTATACCCAGGAATATGCTAAGGGAAAAGTTAAAACGAAACTCAAAAAAGAAAAAAAATGTAAAATTGGCGGTACTACCATTTTGTTCCAACCAGATGAAGAAATTTTTAGAACTGTTGATTTCGATAAAAAAATAATCTTACATCATCTTCGGCGACAGGCATATTTAACTAAGGGAGTGAAGATAAAATTTGAAGACAAGAGAACGGACAATACTTTTCCTTATACTTTCTATTTCGAAGGAGGACTTCAATCGTATGCAAAATATTTATCTGGTCAGAATGCTTTACTTCACGAAAATTCTTTTTATACCTCTAAAGAAAAAGATGGAATTATAGTAGAGGTGGCCTTTCAATATACTGAAGAGGAGGAGAGCTATGAAGAAAGTTTTGCCAATAATATTTATACTTTAGAAGGTGGAAGTCACCTTACGGGTTTTAGAAGCGCTCTTACCCGTGTACTTAATGATTATGCTAAGAAAAATGACTTTTTGAAAGAGGACGAGGAAAATTTTAGTGGACGTGATGTGAAAATTGGATTAAACGCAGTAGTTTCAATTAAGATTAGAGAGCCTCAATTTGAGGGACAGACTAAGACTAAGTTAGGCAATCCAGAAGCTAAAACAGCAGTTGAGTCAGTGGTTAATGAATCGCTTGGTGAATATTTAGAACAATATCCACAAGATGCTCGAGCTATAATCCAACGTTGTTTATTAATAGTCAAAGCGAGAAAGGCCGCTAGTGCTGCTCGACAGACAGTGTTGAGAAAAGGCGCACTAGAAGGATTAAGTTTGCCTGGCAAATTAGCTGATTGCTCATCTAAGGATCCGACAGAGTCAGAACTTTTTGTTGTCGAGGGCGCAAGCGCTGGAGGAAGTTGCAAGGGAGGCAGAGATAGGAGATTCCAAGCAATTTTGCCTTTGAGAGGAAAGATTCTAAATGTAGAAAGAGCAAAATTAGCCAGAATTTTAACCTCTGATGAAATAAAGGCATTGGTTATTGCTCTCGGCACAGCCATTGCTCAAGATTTTGATATTTCTAAATTAAGGTATCATCGCATTGTTTTGATGGCTGATGCCGATTCAGATGGAAATCATATCAAAACATTGCTTTTAACCTTGTTCTATAGATACTTTAGGCCATTAATTGATCAAGGATATCTTTATATTGCTCAGCCGCCATTGTATAAAATACAAGCTGGCAAGAGGATAGACTATGCCTATTTTGAAAAAGACAAGAATGAAATTTTAGACGAGATGAAAAAGGATAATTTAAAAAATATTAATGTTCAAAGATATAAGGGATTGGGAGAAATGAATGCAGATGAATTATGGTCTACAACTATGGATCCTGAAAATAGAACTTTTTTACAAGTTACTATTAAGGACTCTAAGGAAGCAGATAGAATTTTTGATATTTTAATGGGCAAAGAAGTCCCAGCTAGAAAAAGATTTATTCAGGCCTATGCTAAGAGCGTTAAGAATTTAGATATTTAAATTCTTGACATTATTAGCCAAGTTGGTAGTATAGGGGCATTGACCCCGAAAAGGGGTTTTTGGAAACCTTCGTCGTTTCACTCCTCAAGAACCTTGATTCGTTAATGTATAAATATATATTCTTGAATTAATCTTGAATTAATCTTGGATGAAAAATATGAATATTTTATCATTGCCATCAAAATTTCTCCTTTATCTTAAACAGGTAAAGGTGGAAGCCAAAAAAACAAATTGGCCTACAAGAAAAGAAACTATTAGATATTCTTTGGTGGTTGTCGCGATATCGATAGTTGTAGCCATCTTTTTGGGTGGTCTTGATTTTCTTTTTTCTACTTTATTAAAAAAATTAGTTGCTTTACTTGCATAATCTATGCCAAAACAAACAATTCCTAAAACTAAACAATGGTATGTGCTTCATACTTATTCGGGATACGAAGATTCAGTTGCGAAAAATTTGAAGCATCGAGTTGAATCTTTAGGCATGGAAGATAAAATTTTTAATGTTTTAGTACCAAAGGAGAAAAAAATTAAAATTAAGGGTGGAAAAAGAAAAACAATAGAAGAAAAAATTTATCCTGGTTATGTTTTAGTAGAAATGGTTGTTACAGACGATTCTTGGTATGTAGTAAGAAATACGCCGAATGTTACTGGCTTTGTAGGATCAGGAACTACTCCAGTGCCTGTCTCCGTTAAAGAGATAGAGGAGATTACGAAAAGAGTAGGAGAAGAAACGCCGAAATATAATATTAATGTAGATATAGGCGATACAGTGAAAATAATTGATGGTCCCTTCCGTGACTATGAAGGGAAGGTTTCCGAACTTGACCAAGAACATGGTAAAGTAAAAGTAATGGTTAATTTATTCGGCAGGGATACTCCTGTAGAGCTTGATTCTTTACAAATTAAAAAAATATAATGGCTAAAAAAATTAAATCTATAGTAAAACTTCAAATTAAAGCTGGGCAAGCTAATCCAGCACCCCCGATCGGACCTGCTCTAGCCGAATATGGTTTAAATATCGGTGAATTTTGTCAAAAGTTTAATGACGCTACGCAAAAACAAATAGGTTCCAAAATTCCAGTAGAAGTGACAATATATGAAGATAGAACATTTGACTTTAGATTAAAACAGCCATTAGCTTCTGATTTGATTAAAAAAGCGATTGGTATTAAAAAGGGTTCTGGAGAACCAAACCGCAAGAAAGTAGGCAATATTACAAAAGCGCAACTCAAAGAAATTGCTCAAAAGAAATTAGAGGATTTGAATACTGATGATATAGAACAGGCGATGAAAATTATTGGAGGAACTGCCCGAGCCATGGGAGTTGAGGTAATAGAGTAAATCTTTATGACTCAGTTTGATAAGCAGTATAAACAGGTTCTTTGGGAAGTAATGAATAAGGGGGAGGAAGTTTATAGTAAAAGACAGAATTGTTATACTAAGGCCTTAGCAGGCGTAGTTTTTAATTTAGATGAAGGATTTCCACTTTTGACCCTGCGCAAGATTCCTATAAAATTATTTGTTGCTGAACAAATATGGTTTTTGATGGGAGAAAGGGATCCAGATATTTTTTTAAGAAAATTTACTAAAATCTGGCATGATTTTTCAGAAGAGGATGGAAAGGTTCCTACTGCTTATGGATATCGGTGGCGCAAATATTTTGGTAAGGATCAGATTAAAGCCTTAATTGATTTATTGACAAAAGATCCAAGTTCCAGACATGGTGTTGTTGTTGCGTGGGATCCTGGTGACGATATAAGGGGGCTAGAGGAAAAGAAAAAGAACGTACCCTGTCCGTATACTTTTACAGTTAATATTATAGCGAATAAACTCCATTTGCATCTTATTATAAGATCTAATGATTTAATCTTGGGTTGTCCGCACGATGTAGCTGGATTTGCACTCTTGCAAAGGATTTTAGCAGCTAAACTCGGCGTAAGAGTAGGCAAGCTTACCGTTTCTATAAGCAATGCACACATATACGATATTCATTATCAGGCAGCTTGGGAGCTCATGGAAAGAGAAAATGACCATTGTCCCATTATGCTCGAAGGACAAAAAGATTGGTTTGAGAAAGCAGAGAAAGGGGATGAATTTTTAACCCAAAGAATTATTGACGAGTTAGAAAGACAGTATAATCCAATGCCTTCAATTAAAGGATTAAAGATTGTTTTATGAAGATTATTTTAGTAATGGCTATTACGGCCGATGGTAAGATCGGTAAACACAAGAACCATTTTCCTGATTGGACATCTAAGGAGGATAGGGCCTTTTTTGTTGAGCTTTCATTGAAACATAAAGTTGTCTTAATCGGGGACAATACATTCAGGACATTTAAGAAACCCTTAAAAGACCGATTAAATGTTGTTTTTACGAGAAGTAAGGACATGGAGATTTATGATAATGTTTTATATGTATCGGGCAAACCAAAAGACATTATTAAGAAACTAGAGCAACAAGGATATAAGTCAGCAGTATTGGGAGGTGGGTCCCATTTGAATACTCAATTTTTAATATCAGGATTAATAGATGAAATATTTTTGACCGTGGAGCCAATAATTTTTGGACAAGGAATTTCTCTTTTTAAAGATGAGTTTGAGGTAAATCTTAAGTTAATTGAAACAAAAAAGTTGAATAATGATACAATTCTTTTGAGGTATAAAGTAATAAAATAATTAATTATAATAAATATGGTTTTATCAAAAAAGGATATCTTAAATAAGATAAAAGAAGAGGGATTAAAATTTGAGCCGAATATAGACAAATTTCAGTTGCAGCCAAACGGTGTTGACCTAAGGTTAGGATGGAGCTTTTATAGTCCAAAAAATTGGACAATTAACGATCAGGGTAGGACAGGATTGAATGTTGATTACACAGAGTATGCATCAAAGAATAGTATGGATCTTATCAAGCTCCAACCCGGGCAATATTTTGAATTATTGCCGAAAGAATTTGTTATCGCTTCCACTTTAGAGAAAATGAGTATTGAAGATGATAGTTTGATGGCCATGTTATATGCTCGCAGTTCGCTTATTAGAAGGGGGCTTTTGATTTTTAGCGGAACAATAGACAGCCATTACAAAGGATATATGGCTCTTCCTATTATAAACAATACTCATACTCAAACTATTAGACTTTATCCGGGCGAGAGAGTTTGTCAGTTGGTTTTTCATTTACTATCTTCTCCTCTCACAGAAGAAGAAGCTCAAAAACATGGCTTAAAGAATGCGAAATATCAGGAATCTGCACCATATTCTTTAATCGCTAAAAATGATGACCGAGAAGAGGTAGAGTTTATCAGAGAAGGTAAAATAGATGAATTAAAAGATAATTTTAAAGTTTAATGGTAGAAATTATTTATCCATATTTACCTGAGAACAGAAAGTTTAAGTTTGTTAAAGAAGATAATTCTTATATGTTGGCTGCTAAAGAGATCTCTAGCAAAAGTGGTTGCGTGCTACAAGCAACAGGAGCAGTGTTGGTTAAAAATAATAGAATTATAGGAAGAGGGACCAATGCTGGCAAGAGAGTTGACAAATGTCCTCGGGTAGAGAAGGGGAGTAAAACAGGCGAGGATTATTATTTATGTAAAGAAATTTGCTTACAGGAGGGGCACGCTGAAGCTCAGGCAATTAAAAATGCCCAAGAGGACACAAAGGGGGCGGATCTTTATTTATACGGTCATTGGTGGTGTTGTAGAGATTGCTGGAGTAAAATGATAAAAGCAGATGTTAAGGACGTCTATTTATTAGAGAATGCTTATGAGAAGTTTAATTTTCGTAAATAGGAAATTCTTGACAAAGTTTTTTTACTCCTGCTTCTATTTTATCTAATGGTTGTTTTTGCTGAAGTGTATCATAAATTAATTGGGCGATTATTTCCATTTGTTCTTCTTTCATGCCTCTAGTTGTGATAGCGGGTGTTCCCATTCTTAACCCTGAAGGATAAAAATAATCTTTATCTCCTGGTATCGTATTTCGATTAGCTAATATAGATACCTCTTCCAACAAATCTTGAGCCTTTATTCCACTTATTTGATTAGTTAGATTGATTAACAGCAAATGAGTATCAGTTCCTCCGGTAACTAATTTAAAACCAAGCTTATTTAAAGAATCTGCCAAAGCCTTGGCATTTTTTATTATTTGTTTTTGATATTCCTTGAACGATGGTTGTAGCGCTTCCTCAATAGCTATTAATTTAGCTAGAATTATATGATTATGAGGTCCGCCTTGCATTCCCGGAAAAACAGCCCTGTTTATTTTTTTACTAATTCGTTTATTAGAGATAATAAATGCCGAGCGCGGACCCCTTAAAGTTTTGTGAGTGGTTGAAGTGACTACATCTGCATAAGGAAACGGCGAGGGGTGAAGCCCTGTCGCGACGAGACCAGCAATATGAGAAATGTCTGCCATAAGATAGGCGTCTACAGAATGGGCTATATCTGCAAATTTTTGAAAATTTATTTTTCTCGGATAAGCAGTCGCTCCACAAACAATAAGATTGGGCCTTTCTTGCTGAGCAATTTTTTTAATTTTTTTATAATCAAGCTCATTTGTTTCTTCTGATAGAGCGTAATGAATAATTTTATAAAACATAGAGCTAGCATTTACCTTGTGTCCGTGGCTTAAATGGCCGCCAGCAGATAATTCCATAGAGAGAATTTTATCTTCTGGTTTTAAAAGTCCTAGATAAACTGACAAGTTGGCTACTGTGCCAGATAAGCTTTGCACATTAACACTCCAATAATCGTTTAAATTAAAAAGTTGTTTTATCCTTTTTTGGCATAGCTCTTCTACTATATCTATAATCTGATTACCCGGATAATATCGCTTACCAACCATTCCCTCCGAATACTTATTTGTTAAAACAGAACCAGCGGCTTCTAATACAGATGGAGAAGCATAGTTTTCCGAAGGAATAAGATTGATAGATTCTTTTTCTTTTTTAAGCTCTAAATTAATAAGGTTTTTTATTTCAGGGCTTATTTTCTGAATATGCATTTTGATTTTTTATTGAATCATAAATTTAGTCTACCCAGAGAGTCTTTAATTGTCAAAATCTTTAATTCTGTTAAGATGAAGTAACATGGAATATAAGCCTACAATTGGACTGGAGGTGCACGCTGAATTAAAAACAAAATCTAAGATGTTTTGTGGTTGCAAGAATGATCCTTTAGAAAAAGAAGCAAATATTAATATTTGTCCCATTTGCATGGCTCATCCAGGAACACTTCCCGTTATTAACAAAGAGGCAGTCAAAAAAGTTATAAAAACTGGTCTAGCTCTGGGCTGTAAAATCTCTTTGAAATCAGGATTTGAACGGAAGAATTATTTTTATCCGGATTTGCCAAAAGGTTATCAGATTTCCCAATATGCTTTACCATTATGTAGGCATGGTTTTTTGCAGGTCAAAAACAAGAAAATAATGATTGAGAGAATTCATTTAGAAGAAGATACAGCAAGATTAATTCATAAGAATGACTGTTCATTGCTTGATTTTAATCGAGCCGGAGTTCCTTTAATGGAATTAGTAACCGAACCGGATTTAAGTAGTGGGGGAGAGGCGCATGATTTTGCTCAACAGCTTCAGCTTATATTTCGTTATTTAGGCGTGTCTGATGCTAATATGGAAAAAGGAGAGATGAGAGTTGAGGCAAATATTTCAATAAGCGCAAGTAAAGAACTGGGAACTAAGGTGGAGATTAAAAATTTAAATTCTTTTAAAATAGTCAAAAAGGCAATAGAATATGAGATTAAGAGACAGGCCGAAGTTTTAAATGGGGGAGAGAAGATAATTCAAGAAACAAGGGGCTGGGATGAGAAAAAACAAATAACCGTTTCCCAGAGGATTAAAGAACAAGCTCATGATTATAGATATTTTCCTGAACCAGATTTACCTGCCTTAAGTTTTGAAAAAAAATATATTCAAGATATTCAAGCAGAAATCCCAGAATTACCTCAAAATAAACAAATTCGTTTTAAACAAGAATATGGATTGAAAGAATCAGATATAGGGATCTTTATTTCAAACAAGGACTTGGGAGAATATTTTGAACAAGTAGTTTCTGAATTTCAAGAATGGCTCAAATCAAAAGACAATAAAGATATTGAAGAAAAGGAATATAAGAAATTAGCTCAAATTGCTTCAAACTATATCCTTTCTGAACTTTTGGGATTATTAAGAGGAATGTCGGTTGAGGACAAAAGATTTCTTATCACTCCAGAGAACTTTGCCGAGTTTATCTCTTTGTTATATAGAAAAGAAATGACGAGCAAAATTAGCAAAATTGTTCTCAAAGAAATGTTTGAGAAAGGAGCTGACCCATCAGACATTATTAAAGAAAAGGGATTGAGCAAGATAGAAGATAAAGGAGAGTTAGAGGGGATTGTTAGAGAGGTTATTTCTCAAAATTTAAAAGCAGTTAAAGATCTGAAAGAAGGAAAGGGAAATGCGCTTCAATTTTTGATAGGTCAAGCAATGGCTCAAAGCAAGGGCAAGGCGAACCCAGAAATATTAGAAAGACTCTTTACAAAAGAGTTAAAATAAGGTATTATAAAACATACTAAAGTTGTAGTTTTTTTGTTTTGATCTTTTTCAAGTGAATAGAGAAAGAAGGAGGTGAGCAAGATGGCTATTGTTGGAATAGATGTTGATGGCGTGATAGCCGAAAACCCTTGGAAGATATGGTATTGGCCCTTTTCTGGAAAACCAATCCGAAATAGAGTTGTCAGGGTGCTTCTTGCTACCCCATGTTATATTTTCAGGCATCCGAAATCTAAAGCGGTAGAGTGGATCAGAGAGCAGAGAGAAGCAGGCAATAAGGTTTTCGTTGTTTCGGGGATATATGGCATCATTGGATGGCTTGTTCGGTGCTGGTTTAAATTATGGAAGATTCCTTTTGATGGTATTTATCTACGAAAGGATCCGCGCGTTTCCCAGCCACTTTTTAAGGCTAGAGTGATATCCACGATTGGATGCACGCTCTTCATTGACGACAGAGAAGATATCATTAAAGCTATCGCCAAGCAGTTTCGGCTTGATGGTTTTCGCAAGGTAACAATTTCTAAGAATGAACTTGGCTATGTTGTCGTTGCTGAAGAAGAAAAAATGGAGGTGGTTACCTTGATATGATTTAGCGCTTTAATGGAGCTGTCGGTCTAACGACCAAGAATCTCAAAAAAGGGGGAATTGAATGCCGAACGTAAATGACAGTAGAAGTCCCAGGGGTAGTCGGGGCAGAAAATCTTGGATGGTATTCATAGAAGAAAATCCAACAAAAGAAGGGTTTATGTCTAACCCTGTCTCCGAGGAGGAAGTCGCCGATATTTTGGCGCAAAGAGAAAGAGAGAACCGGGGAGGGTCTCTAACGATAGCTGATACGGCCCGAATGATACAGGGCTAATCTTTGAGGGGGGCTGGTAAGCTTGCTTATTAGCCCTACCTCTATATATTGTTTTAACTATTTATAAAATTTTTTAATCAGCATTTTGGCTGTTTTTTTGTCTTTTAACCAATAAATTCTTTTATCTCTCTTAAACCAAGTCATTTGTCTTTTAGCATAATTTTCAATAGCTTTTTGTAGTCGTTTAACCATCTCATTGTATTCCATTTTATTTTGAAGGTGATAGGCAATAAATTTATATTCCAAGCCAAATTCTTCAATTCGTTTCCAAGAAAGTCCCGATTTCTTCAATCTTTTTACTTCTTTAACCATCCCTTGCTTGAGTTGTTTTTCTAAGCGTTCCTTGATTCTTTTTTCTAATTCCAATTTATCTCTTTTGACTCCAAGTATTAGAACATCAAATTTTTTCTGTTTTTTAAGAACAGGAATGCTTTTTTTCGTTTTGACAACAATCTCAATCGCGCGGATTAATCTTCTTCTGTTATATTTGTCAATATTTTCTGCTCTTTTTGAATCAAGATATTGGAGCATTTGAAATAATTGTTCAGTCGGCTTTTTTTCAAGTAAATTTCTAAATTTCCAGTCTGGTTTTACCTTAGGAATAATTATTCCGTCAACCACGGATTGGATATAAAAGCCAGTGCCTCCGCAAAGAATAGGAATCTTTCTTTTTTTATAAATCTTTTTTATGGCATTATTTGCTTTTTTCTGATATTGGGTAACAGTAAATCGCCTTTTGGGCGATGCAACATCTAAAAGGTGATGAGAAATGCCTTGCATTTCTTTTCTAGTGATTTTACCTGTACCAATATCCATTCCTTTATAGACTTGTCTTGAATCAGCTGAAATTACTTCGCCATTAAATTCTTTGGCAAGATTTACTGCTAAGGCGCTTTTTCCAGACGCATTGGGTCCTAGAATCACTATTAGTTTTTTATTGTATTTTTCCTTCCAAGCCATATGGCGTTGCTTTTGTTACTTTTGCTTTTATAAATTCGCCAACCTTGCATCCACTGTTACTCGCAAATCGGATGGTTTGATAATGTCGGGTTTTACCGAGATAAAAATCTTTTTTCTTTTTTAAGATTAGAACATCAACTATTTTGTTGATAAATTTTTTATTGAATTCAAGAGAGCTTTTTTCAATAATTTCTAATAATTTTTTCTCTCTTTGTTTTTTTTCAGCATGAGAAATATCGTCTTTTAATTCAAATGCCGTAGTTTGAGGGCGGGGAGAGTAAAGAGAAATATAGGCAAAAGCAACATTGATTTTTTTGAAAGTTTTTACAGTATTCTCAAAATGTTTTTTAGTTTCCCCAGGGAAACCGACTATTATATCTGTAGAAAGAGAGAGCTCTTCTTCTATGCCTTCGCGGTATTTTTTAAAAGCATTTCTTGATTTTTTAATTAATGTTTCATATTTTTTTACTGTATATGGTCTATTCATTGCTTTAAGCATTTCATCATCGCCTGATTGAATCGGTAAGTTAAAATAGGGGGTTACTTTTTCAGATTGAGCAAATGTTTCAATCATTTCGTCGGTCAAATCTTTTGGATGAGTAGAGGTAAATCTAATCCAAAAATTACCGGGAATGTTATTAACTTTTTGTAATAATTTAGCAAAATTTGGTTTATAAGAATTTACATTCTGGCCTAAAAGCCAAATTTCTTTTATTCCACGCTTACCTAAAGCTTTAATCTCGCATAAAATATCTTCTTCTGGTCGAGAAATTTCTCTACCGCGGACATAGGGAACAACACAATAGGCGCAAAAATTATTACACCCAGTCATTATTGGCACGCAGGCAGAAATATTTGATTGGTATTCAGGACTTATCTGAAGATAGTGTTCAACTTTTTTATTATTTTCTTTAATCTTAAATCCAAGTTTTTTTAATAAATTTGGCAATTTTGGCAGTTCATCTATTCCAAAAATTCCATTACAATCTTTCCTAAATTTTATTTTATCTTTTTTTAAAATACATCCTGTTAAAAGGATCTTAGGCCTGCCATCCGCATCTATAGATCTGGAGGTCTCGAAAGATAATTTTCTGATTTTACCATATACCCTGTCGATCGCTGATTGTCTTACTGAGCATGCGTTAATGATGATTAAATTTGCGTTCTCAAAAGAAGCAGATTCTGTAAATCCAATATCTTCTAAAACTTTGGCGATCCTTTCGCTATCGCTAATATTCATCTGACAACCGAATGTGATTATAGAATATTTCATATTGTTTTAGCTTAAATCAAAAAAGCGCTTCGGTAAAGCGCTTTTTATCGGCCAATAATCAATTATTCTCCTATAATTTGCACATGGATTTGTCTTTTTCTAGGACGATCTAGTTCTATAAACATAATTCTTTGCCATGTTCCTAATTTGATTTTGTTGGAAACTAGATTTAAAGAAACGCTTGTCGGCAGATGAATCGCTTTACAGTGGGCATGTCCATTAGCGCATTCATCGTTGCACATATTTACAGTTCTAATATCAAAATTATCGTGATGATACTTATCGTTTTTAGGGGCTAATTTTTCTAAATGATTTTTAATATCTTTTAAAAGCTCTGGTTCATTTTCGTTAACAAAAATTTTTGCCGTGGTATGCAAGGTTTGAATATTTATTAATCCATTTTCTATTTTTGATTCTTGGACAAATCTTTTTATTCTTTCAGTTATGTCAATAATATCAAAGCTCTCTTTGGTCTCTAAAGAAATGGTCTCATTCGCAATGTTCATCTCTTTTTTTCAATTTCCTGTTTAATTTTTTTGATAAAAGCAGAAAGAGTTGTCAATCCTACATCTCCTTTTTCTCTTGTTCTTAATCCGATCTTTTTGGCTTTAATTTCTTTATCTCCGAGTACCAAAATATATGGAATTCGCTGAATCCCAGCGTTTCTTATTTTCTTTGAAACGGTTTCATCCTCATTTTTTAATTCAACTCTGAAATTTTCTGATTTAAGTTTATCAGCGATTTGTTTAGCATATTTTCGGTGTCCCTTGCCTATGGGGATAACCCAAATTTGAACAGGCGAGAGCCATAAAGGAAAAGCTCCTCCGTAATGTTCTATCAACACGCCGATAAATCTTTCAACCGATCCTAGTAATGCACGATGAATCATTATTGGTTCTTTCTTTTTTCCATGTTTGTCTATATAAGACATATAAAAACGTTCAGGAAGATTAAAATCAACTTGAATAGTGGTGCATTGCCATTGTCTTCCTAAACTGTCTTTGATTTTTATATCAATCTTAGGACCATAAAAAACGCCTCCGCCTTTATCTATTTCATAATCTAGCTTTAAAGAAGAAAGTGTATATTTTAAAGCGTGAGTTGCTTTTTCCCAATTTTGTTCACTGCCTACATATTTTTCTGGTCGCGTGGAAAGAAATATTTGAAAATCTTTGAATCCGAATTTTTTTAGCATTTTAATGCCTAATCTTGTCGTTTTAAGAAGCTCTTCTGATAATTGTTCTGGAGTACAGAAAATGTGGGCATCGTCTTGAGTAAATCCGCGAACTCTAGTTAATCCATGTAAAACACCTGATTTTTCATATCTGTAAACAGTCCCTAATTCGGCAAAAAGTATTGGCAAATCCTTGTAGCTCCGAATTTTGGAATTGTATATTTTTATATGGAAAGGACAATTCATCGGCTTAAGCATATATTGATCTTCGTCAATATCAATGGGGGAATACATATTCTCTTTATAAAAGTTCCAATGTCCAGATGTTTTCCAAAGTTCAAGATTAGCGATATGTGGAGAGACAACCCAATTATAGCCAGCTTGATTGAGCTCATCATAAAGATAGCTTTCAACAATATGACGCAACGTTGCCCCCTTGGGAGACCACAGGGGCAGTCCAGCACCTATCTCTTCGTCGAGAATAAAAAGTTCCAGCTTTTTTCCCAATATACGATGATCTCTTTTTTCCGCTTCTTCTAGTTTTTGTAAGTGATTTTTTAATTCTTTTTTAGAAAGAAATGCGACTCCGTAAATTCTTGTGAGCATTTTATTCTTTTCATTTCCTTTCCAGTAAGCTCCGGCAACCTTAGTTAATTTGAAACTATCTAAAGGAATTTCCCTTGTAGATTTTAAATGAGGTCCTTTGCAAAGGTCAAGAAAATTTCCTACTTGATAAGTATTGATTTTTGAGGCCTGTTTTGAGAGCTCGTTTATAAGTTCTAATTTATACGGCTCATTTTTAAAAACTTTTTTTGCTTCAACTTTAGTAATAATTTTTTTTTGGAAACGTAAATCTTGTCTAATAAACTGACGCATTCTTTTTTCTATTTTACACAAATCCTTTTCAGAGATAGGGGAGGGCAAGTCAAAATCATAATAAAAACCATTTTCAATAGATGGTCCAATTCCAAATTTGGTTCCAGGATACATTTCCTGAACCGCATAAGCTAATATATGGGCTAACGAATGTCTTAAAGTTTCTAATTCCATAATTTTTTCATTTTAGCTTAATTCCCCAACAATTCAATAGTTGCGAAAGAATGCTTAAAATTTTAAGCTGTCCGAGTTTGTAACTCATACAGCTCATTATTCCTCTATTATTTCTTCAATGCTTTCGGCAATAATTTTGGGGGTCTCTTCCTTAATGTCTGCTCGACCAGAAATTAAGACAATTTTATTTTCGACCAGAGAAAGGGAACATTGCTCGGCAGTATTAGGGAAGACAATTATTTCAATTCTGCCGCTAAGATCTTCAATAATTACGAAAAACATTGGCCGTCCGCTTTTAGTGATAACTTTTTTAATCTTTGAAATTAATCCGTAAATTTTTACCTTATTACCAGGCATTATTTTTTTAAAAAATGGTCCAGATATCTGGGGGATAGGGAGACCAGGATGTTCATCTTTCTTAAGAAGATCTTGACGGATTTTAGAAATAGGAATTGTTTTTTTACCCAAGGATTTTTTAAATGATTCAAGCGGATGCCCGGAAATAAAAAGTCCTAAAAGTTCTTTTTCCCATTGCAATTTTTCAGCAGGACTCACAGGTTCCGCATTAGAGAGAGTCATAGTTGGGATAGTTGTTGAACTATCGAAAAGTCCTTTTTGTCCATTTTTTTTATGATTTTGAATTTCTCGAGAACAAGACAATAATCGTTCTAAATTTTTTAACAATATACCCCTTTCTTCTAATTCATCAAACGCCCCAACCTTAATCAACGACTGCATTGATCTTTTATTCAAATCCTTGCAAAGAATTCTATTTATAAAATCCGCCATTGATTGGAATTTTCCATTAGCTTTTCTTTCTTCCATAATCGCGACAGTAATATTATGTCCCACATTTTTGATAGCCAAAAGCCCAAATCTAATTTGATTTTTGCCAACAACTGTAAAATTTTTAAAACTTTCATTAATATCAGGAGGCAAAACTTTTATACCCATTCTTTTGCACTCTTCTATCAATAGAGCTGTTCTTTCAATATCTTGTTTTTCGGAAGCAAAGACGGATGCCATATATTCAACGGGATAATTCGCTTTAAGATAAGCGGTCTGATATGCGATAATTCCATAACCTGTGGAATGGCTTTTATTGAATCCATATTGTGCGAAAGGTAAAAACCAGCCCCAGATTTTTTCAGCAACATTTTTTTCAATTCCTTGTTTGACTGCTCCCGAAATAAATTTTTCTTTTTGAGTATCTAAAAGCGATTTTATTTTTTTGCCTACGGCTTTCCTCAATATATCTGCTTCCGATAACGAAAATCCGGCAATTTGTTGAGCAATTTGCATTAACTGTTCTTGATATACCAAAATTCCGTAAGTTGGCTCTAGAATTGTTTTCAATCTTGGATGAACATATTCTACCTTCTTTCTTTTTCTCTTTCGCGCAATATATTCAGGAATAAATTGCATTGGACCAGGTCTATAAAGAGCGAGCATAGCCACAATATCTTCAAATTTAGATGGCTGTAGTTTACTAAGCCATTTTCGCATTCCCTCTGATTCCAATTGAAAAACAGATATTGTTTCGGCTTTTTGGAGGAGTTTATATGTTTTTTTGTCGTTTTCGGGAATTTTGTCAATGTCTATTTTTTCGTTTCTAATTTTTTCGATTAGGTTAATGCAGTTTTCTATAATGGTAAGGTTTTTCAATCCCAAGAGATCCACTTTCAATAATCCTAAATCTTCAATAGAATGCATTTCATATTGAGAAACGATACCAACTTCGCTTTGGGTGGGATGCTGGAGAGGAACAAGCTCGTCTAGTGCTTTATCAGATATTACTAATCCACAGGCATGAGTTGAGGCATGTCGAGCAACTCCTTCTAATTTTTTAGCTAGATCAATCAAGCGTGTAATTTTTTCGTCGCTTTCATACATTTCACGAAATTCTGGGATTTGTTTCAATGCTTGGCTTAGATTAAATCCAAAGGGAATCATTTTAGCAATTTTATCGCAAACAAGATAAGGGTATTGTAAAACTCTGCCTACATCACGGATAACCGCCCGAGCAGCCATTGTTCCAAAAGTGATAATTTGAGCGACATTATTTTCTCCATATTTTTGACTAATATATTTTATGACTTTTTCTCTCCCTATGTCTGCGAAGTCCAAATCAATATCAGGCATAGAAATCCGTTCAGGATTCAAAAAGCGCTCGAATAAAAGATTGTGCTTGATTGGTTCAATGTTGGTTATCCCAGCAAGATAGGCGACCAAGGATCCTCCAGCAGAACCTCGACCAGGTCCGACAACTATTTTATTTTTTTTTGCCCAATTAACAAAGTCTGCTACAATCAAAAAGTAAGAGGCAAATCCAGTTTTTTGGATTACCTCCAACTCATACTTCATCCTTTGTTTAGCTATTTCTATATCTTTAAATTCTTTCTTTTTTTCTTCTAATACCTTTTGGCAAACACTTTTTAAATGTTCTTGTGGCGTTTTCCCGTTAGAAAGTTCAAAGTAGGGAAGTGTTGTTTTTCCTAATTTGAATTCGAAATTACAGAGTTCAACAATTTTTTGAGTATTTTCCAATGCTTCGGGTACATGTTTAAAGTTTTCTAACATTTTTTCCGGAGTAATCATTGAGAAATCGTCCTGTCTCATTGTAAGCCGATTTTGGTCATCGCTTTTTGCTCCAGTATTAATAAGCATTAAAATATCTTGAGCTTCAGCATCTTCTGGTTTTAAATAATGGCAATCATTAGTCGCCACTAAAGGAATATTGCATTTTTTAGAAATAGAGATAAGAGCTTCGTTCACCTTTGCTTGTTTGGGAATATTTGGATGATGTTGAATTTCTAAATAAAAACTATCTTTGCCGAAGACAGTTTGATATTTTAATGCTAGTTTTTCTGCTTCTTCTATTTTTCCAGAAAGAACAAGTTGCGGAATTTTTCCCTTTAAACAAGCAGAAAGAGCAATTAGCCCTTCTGAATGTTTGAATAATAATTCTTCATCTATTCTTGGCTTATAATAAAAGCCCTCTAATTGGGCTTTAGTTACAAGTTTTACTAAATTTTTATAACCAATTTCATTTTTTGCTAAAAGAACCAAATGATAACTTTTGTTATCAATGTTTGGTCTTTTCTGATTCATCTTTTCAAAAGCGACGTATACTTCGCATCCTATAATTGGTTTTATTCCTGCAGCTTTAGCTTTTTTATAAAATTCTACTGCCCCATAAAGTACTCCGTGATCCGTGAGCGCCACGCTGTCCATCCCGTTTTCTTTTACATAATTTAAAAGCTCCTCGATTTTAGGGAGTCCGTCGAGGAGAGAATATTGACTATGAACATGAAGGTGAGTAAATTTAGGAACCATATCGCTACGTCATGTGGGCTATTAAATTTTCGCATTGCATCTTTTCTGCATTAACTTCACCCTCTATTACAGTACCGCTTAACATCACCACTCCATTAAACTTAGCATTCTTGAGTATTAAATTTTTTAAGATTGTTGTTTCTTCAAAATCTCCCAAACCTTCAGCAGAGAGCTCTTCGAGAATGACAGATCCCTCTACTTTTGCTTTGCGTAAATAAATATCTCCCCGAATAGTGCCAACTTTGGTTTTAATATTTTTTATTTCTGCCCTACTAACATTCATATCTTCTTTTATGAAGACCTTATTTAAACCAAGAAATCCTCTAATTTTAGCCTCTTGCAAGTCAATACCTTTGTCAAAATTAGAAGCGACGAGATTAATTATTTCTCGAATTTTTGTTTTTTTAGCAATGAAATTTCCCTTGATATTGCTTTTAGATATATAGAGGGTTGTATAGAGTAGGGCATTTTCTAGATTTAAATCTCCGTTTATTTTGCAGTTATCAAAATATAGAGCACCTTGGATGCTTGAATTATGAAAATCAAGATTCGCATTAATCTCTTTTCCAGAAAAAGAAAATTCAGGCAGAAGTTTGTTTGAAAAATCAGCTGTCCGCTTTTCTTTCTCTGCTTGTTTTAACTCTCTCATTATTTGTTGTATGGTAAATCTTTCGAGAGGTTGTTCCATAATAAATATTAATTATTATATTGTATAAGATTTTAACGAGAAAGGAAAGTAATGTTATTATAACAATATTATATAACAATGAAACTAAATTTCAAAGTGGAGAAAAAATAATAAAAGAGACAAGAGAAAAACGGAGAAGCAATATTTGCCTTCTCCGTTCATTGTTAGAGTTTTCACTCTAGTTTTTCCGGGGGACATTCAGAGGAGGTTTCCTCTTCTTGTCCGCTATTTTCATGTTCTTCTTTTTCAAGAAGTTCCTGGGTGCGAAGCACAGCTTTATATGTATTGATCAAACCGTGCCCGAATTTCTCATCTTTCCCTGGTTCTCCTAAATCTTCAGAGGTTTCTTCCAAAATCTCGTAAACCTCTTTAGGCGTGAGCTCGGGATTAACTGACAACATTAATGCTACTGTGCCAGTAACGTAAGCGGTGGCGTAGGAGGTCCCAGAGGCGTCGGCAAGAAGATTGTCTTTATACCAAACAGAGCATACGTCAACACCGGGAGTGGCAAAATCTATTTCTACTCCAGTATTGGCGTCACAATAGAGCCGATTGAAGCGGTCAACTGCTGTTACAGCAATAACCGATTCATAAGCAGCGGGCCATTGAACTGTTGAGGCATTGTTTCCAACTCCTGCGATGACGATTATATCTTTCTCATATGCCGCATCGATCGTCATTTGTACCCAATAAGAAGTTTGGAAATCAGAAGCGATACTAAGATTTATTATATCAGCATCATTGTTGATCGCATAGTTGATACAATCAAGTAGTATTTTTTCGCCTCTAAAGCGACCATTTTCATCGGTAAGTCGAATATCCATCAATTTTGCTTCTGGGCTTACTGCTATACCCCTGCGGTTATATTCTTTATTGACAGTCAAGGATGAGATAATCCCTCCCACAAAAGGCCCATGCCAACTAAGAGAGCTTCCTTGTGAAGATGTATTATCGTTATCTTGAAAATCCCATCCATTCATATCGTCAATAAAGCCGTTGTTATCATCATCTATTCCATTGTTAGCTATCTCGTCTTCATTAATCCAGAGTTTTCCCCTAAATTCAGCGAGAGAGCCAACGCCTCCGTCAATCAACGCTACAACAACTCCTTCTCCCTTAGTAAATTCCCAAGCCGAGAAGACCTGGATTTTTTCTAGGGCCCATTGATCATTCCCCGCCATTGCCAATTTTGGCATTAGAAACGCCAGAATTAACAATACGATTACTTGCATTCCCTTTTTCATTCTTCTCACCTTCCTTTTTAAAGAGCAGTTTTCAAAATCAATTTAAGTATACCGCTTTTAATATAGATTGTCAATCATTAAGAAAAATAGATATTATTAAGTTATCCACAGTTTATATTTTTTAATTATCTAAATACATAGTATAATAATTTTATTGAATCAATATTAAATTAATTAAGCTAAATTAAATATGGATAATTCACAAAAACTTTCTAAGCCCGTTGTTTCGTCTTCAAATTTAAAAGAGAAGTCAATTAGTAAAGTATGGCTGGCTTTAATTTTTATTTTTTTAACTTTAATAGTAGTTTTAATTGTTACCACTATTTCTTTATTTTTCTATCAAAAAATAACTTGGCATTCTTCTCCAGAAAATATTTGGAATCCGGAAAAAGATTTAAACGAATTTATCACAAGCAATTTTTCAGATTATTATAAGCCAGCCATTATTCAAGCCACAGAATCAGAAAATTTACCATTATGGGAATATTCGTGGGGAGTAATAGACGAAGATATTAATGCTTTTGTAATATATAATGCAGATAATAATTATATAAATAGAGCTATTGGAACAGCAAGATTAAATCAGGACATAGTTTTAAATGAAGATAGCGCTATTGAGCTAAGTACTAATGTTTTTGGCAGTGTTGTTCCAAAGGGTGATTGGGATTGCGATTCTCTGGCAGTAGAGTTATCTGCCAATCCTTCTTCTGGTGAAGCCCCCTTATTGGGCGTTGATCTTATAGCTGCTGTTTCTGGAACAGCTGAAGGAGAGATAAGTTATAAATTTGATTGCACAAGTGATAGGATTTGGGAAAAAGAAATTATTACTGATGAAAATCCCTATATAGCAGTTGATTTGTGTGATTACATGGAAGATAAGAATTATAGTGCTACGGTAAAGATTGAAAGAGGGGGAATAACTATTTTAGATAATACTGATCCTTCTATTGGAAAAGTTATTCAATGTAGGAATAAATGGATTTTTAATCAAGATAAACACGAGATTGTAGTGTCAAAATTAGAAAACTCTCAATCTATAAATGTAAATTTTTGTATAATACCTAATAAAAGTAACTATTATGAAAATGAAAATTGTTTCTAATAAAAAAATTATTTTTGGTTCAGCTTTAGTAATGTTTTTGATGATTGGATTATTATATCCATCTATAAAGTCAGTTCAGGCTGCAGTATCTATTAATGGAGGAGGCGGCGGGAGTAATCCCGAATGTCGTCAGAGTATAGATTGCTGTCCTGGTTCAGCTAGTTGTTGTCGTTGTAGTGGCAGATATAACAAATGTATGAGGTGTTCTGGTGGACAGTGTAAATATTTTACCACAAGAGTTGAGTGTGCTGGAGGTGGTAACGTCGGCGAAACACCGACACCAAAACCGAGACCAAGACCGACACCCAGTTGTAGTAATCAATGTTCTCCTGCTGGCAGAACGACATGCTCTGGTATCTCACGATATAAAATCTGCGGAAATTATAATGCCGATTCTTGTTTAGAATGGTCTAGCCCTAAAAGTTGTGGCACTGATAAGTGGGTAAATGTTGGTTCGTCTTATTCCTGTTGTAATGGTGGCAACGAATGTTCTTGCCAGAATCGGGAATTTTTAGATTATTATTGTTCAAGTGGAAGCTGTCGTTCTAAAGTCGCTGGCACACAAACTGTACATAGCAGTTGCAGTTCATGCGATGATGGAAACTGGTGTACAACTGGCGATGGTTGTTCAGGAGGAGTTTGTAACTCTATTTTAGCAAGAGATTGTACAGACGCTAATTCTTGTACTATAGATTCCTGTAATGATCCCCAAAATAGATGTGACCATGATTTAAAATGTGATGGTTCAACTTGTGCATTAGGTTCTTCTGATTATTGCAATAGTTGCAGTCATTGTTCAGATGGTGTTTGTAATTGTGGCGAGACTGGAGCTACCTGTCCCTCTGATTGTGAAGTTCCTCCAACCGCAGAAGGTTTGCAAATCATTGGTCATGATTGTTGTACGGATACTAAAGGAGTATGTGATGTTCATTTTGAATGGACATACAGAGATGGTGGGGGAGTTAATCAGGAAAAGTTTAATTTTCAGGTTGCCAATAATGCTGGATTTGCTAATCCAGAGATAGACAGAACGATTCCATTTTCAGGCAGCTTGGGCTATTCTGACGGAATAAAGAATAATCAAATAATTGGAGTCCGAGATTCATCAACTCCTGATAAAATTACTTTTCGCGGAACCAGTGAGAAAAAATATTATTGGCGTGTAAGAGTTTACAACGAAGATGGGAATGATTCTGGTTGGGTTGTTGCTCCTTCTTTTTTCCAAACAGAACCACACGCTTGGCCTTGGCCTGATTTCACTTGGGATCCAGAAAACCCAGTAGTTGATGAAGTAGTTACTTTTATAGATAATTCTACTTGTTTCAACACAGTTAATCCTTGTGAGTATGAATGGGACTTTGATTATACAGGCAACATTTCTTGTTTAAGTCCCTTAGATGTTAATTCTTCAGATATGGGAGACACTACTACTACTTATCCAGATGCTGATTCTCGTATCGTAAGATTAAGGATAACTGACAATGATTTAGGATCCAATTCTTATTGTTGTAAAGACAGCGAGGACTTTACAATCGACATATCATTACCAGAGTGGATAGAGACGGGGGGGAAATAATCATTATTCATTTATCCTATATAAGAATAGAGGATGGAAGTAAGAAAATATTAATTATTTATCGTTGCTTGCTCCGCTTGTGCGGAGCTTGCTTTTATTTCAATAATCTGATATACAAAAGTTAATTATGGCAGTTCCAAAACAACACAAAACAAAATCGCGTAGAAACCAGAGGAGAATGCATATACGGATTAAACAACCGGGTTTAGGTGTTTGTCCAAAATGTGGCAAATTAGTCCTTTCTCATACGGTCTGTCCTAATTGTGGATATTATAAAGGCAGACAGGTCATTGATGTTCTAAAGAAATTGACTAAAAAAGAAAAGAAAAAGAAAGAAAAAGAGATTAAGGAAGGGGACAAAACGACTACAAAACCAATGACAATGGAAGGATTAAGCAAAAAATAAGTTCTTAAATTCTATGGGAAGTAGACATCTTTCACGAAGCATAGCAATGCAATCTCTTTATGAATGGGATTTTATGTCTCAAGAAGGGAAGTCCTTAGATGTTATCTTGAAAAAAAATATTAAAGAGTTTGGTCCAGGATTAGAAAACACTGATTTTATAAGACAAATTGCTAAAGGAGTTGAGGAGAACATTGATAAAATTGATAAAATTATTGAGAAGGCGGCTCCCGAATGGCCGATAAATCAAATAAATATTGTTGACAGAAATGTTTTAAGAATCGGTCTTTATGAGTTGCTTTATGCTAATAAAGAAGAAGTTCCTCCAAAAGTAGCTATTAACGAGGCAATTGAATTGGCCAAAATGTTCGGAGGTGAATCATCGGGCAAATTTATTAATGGCGTTCTTGGCACGGTTTTTAAAGAAATAGAGAACAAGAACTAAATATGCAGGATTTTTCAAAATTAGAAAAAGAATTAAATATTAGTTTTGATAATAAAGACCTATTGGCGCAGGCATTTTGTCATCGTTCTTACTTAAATGAGAATCCCAATTTTAGAACAGGAGATAACGAACGATTAGAATTTTTAGGAGATGCTGTTTTAGAATTAGTGGTTAGTGATAATCTTTTTTCTGCTTATCCCTTGAAGAGCGAAGGAATACTGACAAGCTGGCGAGCAGCTTTAGTTAATAGCAAAATGTTATCTACTATTGCTAAAGAGTTGAATTTCGGTAAATTTCTTTTGTTGTCTAGGGGAGAACAAAAAGAAATAGGAAGAGCAAGGGAAGACATCTTAGGAGATGTTTTCGAGGCGTTTATTGGCGCGCTATATCTTGACCAAAAATATAAAGCGTGCGAGGATTTTATAGAGAAGCACCTAATGATTAAACTGCCTGATATTTTAAAGAATAATGAATTCGTTGATGCCAAGAGTAAATTTCAAGAAATGGCCCAAGAAAAGCAAAAAACCACTCCTCATTATGATATTCTTAAACAATGGGGGCCTGACCATGCCAAGAGTTTTATTTCAGGAGTATTTTTAGAAGATAAATTGATAGCCAAAGGCGAGGGCATGTCTAAGCAAGAAGCAGAGGAATCAGCAGCTCAAGCTGGTTTGGAGGTAAAAAAATGGCAATAAAATAATTATTTAATTATTATTGATTATTAATCATTATGTTATCAATACGATTTTTACGAATAGGCAAGAAACATCAACCATCATATAAAATTGTGGTGGTAGATAAAAAGCGTTCTCCGAAAAGCGGTAAATTTACTGAACAGCTTGGTTTTTATAATCCTATTACTAAAGAAAAGGCGATCAACAAGGAGCGAATTCTATATTGGCTTTCTCAAGGAGCTCAACCTTCCGATGTAGTTCATAACTTATTGGTGAAAGAGGGGATTTTAAAAGGAGAAAAAGTTGCTGTTCATAGCAAAAAACCGAGCAAGAGCAAAGAAACAAAAGGAACTATTAAAGAAGAGGCAAAAGAGATTAAAGAAGCACCAGTTAAGGAAGAATCAAAAGATGTCTCGCCCCAAAAAGAGGTGCCGATAAAGGATAAGAAAGAAAAAGAGACAGAGAAAAAAGAGGAAAGAATAGAAGAGAAAAAAGTTACAGAGAAGCAAGAGAAGCAAGAGAAACAAGAGCCAATCAAAGAAGGGAAGCCAACAGAAAAAGAGAATAAAAAGATTGACAAAGAAAAATAAGAGAGTAAAATAATAATCACAAGTTACCGAGTTCTGTAAATGGAGATCTCGGATTGAAAGGTCGGATAAAATGGATAAAACATTGATTAATAATACGATTTAAGAATATGGAAGATAAGATACCTGATAAAGATTTTCTTGAGTTTATTGTCAAGACATTAGTAGATCATCCTGAGGATGTCAAAGTTGAGAGAAAAGTTGACGAGATGGGCGTTTTGCTTAATCTGAACCTTCATAAAGAAGATATGGGTCAGATTATTGGCAGAGAAGGTTCTACCGTGAAGGCTATTCGAACATTACTTCGAATTATTGGCTTAAAGAATCACGCACGCGTCAACCTAAAGATTGAGGAGCCAGAGGGCAGTACTCGTCCAGCACCTCGAGCAAAAGAAACAGAGTCAAGTCTTGATGATTTGAAGTTGTAATTCTTTCTACGATTCAAAAAAACAAAAAGCCGTGCTATCATTAATAGTACGGTTTTTTGATAAATATGATTCAGTTTGACATGATTACAATTTTTCCTAAAATTTTTGACTCTTATTTCAAAGAGAGCATAATTAAGCGTGCTCAAAAAAGGAAGTTAATAAAGATTAAGATTCATAATCTAAGGGATTTTACCAAAGATGTTCACAGGACAGTCGATGACAGGCCCTATGGCGGGGGACCCGGAATGATCTTAAAAGTTGACATTATATTCAAAGCAATAAAGAATATTCTTCAGAAAAATAAGAGAATTACAAAAAAACAAAGAAAAATTATCTTACTGTCAGCCAAAGGTAAAAAGTTTGATCAAAAAAAGGCTAAACAATTAAGTAAATTAAAACAAATAATTTTTATTTGCGGTCGCTACGAGGGAGTGGATGAAAGAGTGGCGAAACATATCGCTGATGAGGAGATTTCAATAGGGGATTATGTTTTAACAGGCGGCGAAGTTCCAGCAATGGTTATTCTTGATGCTGTCTCAAGATTGATCCCTGGTGTGATAAAAAAGGATTCCCTTGAAGAAGAAAGTTTTTCTACTGGATTAAAAGAATATCCACAATATACCAGACCAGAGGTTTTTAACCCTGGAAAGGATAAAAGAAATTGGCAAGTGCCTAAGGTTTTGCTTTCTGGTCATCACAAAAAAATCAAGGATTGGAAAGAGAAACATAGCACAGCCCTTGAAAAATAATCATTTTATAGTAATATTAAGCGATAGTTGAGGGTAGGTGCCAGAGCGGTTAAATGGATCAGACTGTAAATCTGATGCTTTCGGGCTACGGGGGTTCGAATCCCTCCCTACCCACATTTTAGTGCCCGGATAGTTCAGTGGTAGAACATCTTCTTGGTAAGAAGAAGGTCGTGGGTTCGATTCTCACTCCGGGCTTTATTACAAAGACAAATAAAAATAAATAAAAATTATGGCAAAAAAAAGAAAAGCATTTGTAAAATTAAGGTGTGAGGAATGCAAAAGCATTAATTATCAAGCTCATAAATCCCATGATGCAACGGTGGCTGGGACAAAGTTAGAATTGAAAAAGTTCTGTAAAAAATGCAGAAAACATACCGTGCACAAGGAGATGAAGAAGTAAGAACCTGTGAGCTTCACTCACAGAACCTTGATTCGCTAAGGTATTAATATATAATCTTGAATAAATATGGAAATTAAAATCGTAAAACAAGGAATAAAAAGAACAGAACTTGTTGATATTGCCAAAAAACAATTTGGCGATTTAGTTAAGGCAGTTGTTGATATTGAAAAATGTATAATGGCTGTTGGTCCAGATTTGCACTCTGACGGAGAAATTCTTTTAGAAAAGAAAGAAGGATCGAAAAGAGAACATATTTGGGGAATTAATTTGCGCCTTGAAGAAGATGAGTTGGTTGAGTTTGACTCAGTGATTAACCTTAAACCTGCTTTTAATAATAGATCTCGAGATGTTGAAAATTCCGAAATTAGAAAAAAGATTAAAGAAATAGTTAATAATTTAATCATTTAAAATGCAAGATAAAGAACCATTATCTAGTAGATGGCATAAGCTTTCTTTAATTGAACAACTTGCCAATATCGGCAGTGAAGTCGGGAGAACTGGAAAATGGTTTGAAAAAAATAAAGAATATTTTGAAGGAGCATTCATGAGAGCTATTGAATTGTTTGAATTAACTCTTTCAGATGCGAGGTGGAATTATGGTCAGTTAAAAGAGATAGGACGTGTAAAAGAAGTCTTCTGTGATGCGGTCCGAGGAGGAAAAGAGTATAAAAGTTCTTTTGAAGATCTTGATAAATATTTTTTATTATTTGCATTAAGATTACGTATGGGGGTGTAGCTCCAATTGGTAGAGCGATGGTCTCCAAAACCATAGGCTGCAGGTTCGAACCCTGCCACCCCTGCCATGTACCCGTTATAAGCGGGCGTTTTGTTTGAACGAGTTTTCTCTGGGTTTTGTTCGGGTGTTGCCCGTCAAAGTCCTTTAAAAATTTGACATTTTTAGAAGTTTTTAGTATATTAAATTATTAATCCATAATAAATTATAAGAACCTTTCGCTCCGCTCAAGAACACTTGAAATTGAAGTCATTATATATATTTTTAAAGGTAATTCAATTATGAAAATGAAATTCAAGGCCAAAATCATTATTCCATTAATTATTATTGTAATTATATCGGTTATTTTAATTTTTAATTCATTTTCTAAGAAGAATGGAGAGCATACCTTTTATAAAGTTGATAGGGGAGAAGTTTATCAAGAAATTTCAGAAACAGGAACTATCAGAAGGGGAGATAAAATTATTTTGAGCTTTAAGAGCGCGGGTCAACTTAAATCACTTTATGTTAAGACAGGAGATGAGGTGGAAGAGGGGACTCTTTTAGCGAAAATAGACAACGATCAATTATATATTCAACTTGAACAAGCTAAAGCGGATTTGGAATTAAATCAAGCCGGACTAGATAAGCTTTTAGCTGGAGCGACAGATCAAGAGATTCAGATAGCTCAAACTAGTATTGATAATGCGAAAACTGTTTTAGAGAATGAAGAAAAGGATTTAGTAAACGCGCAAGCTACTGCTGACCAAGCATTGGAAGACGTCTATGAAGATGCTCTTAATAGTCTTAATGACTCTTATCTAAAGCTTTACAACGCTTTCACAGGAGTTAAATCAATCCAATTTAGTTATTTTACCGCTAATGATCAAAATTCTTTAGACGTAAAAGAAAACAAGAGTAAAATAGATAATAGTTTAGATGAAATGGATTTTTATCTTGATAAAGCAGAAACTAATTTTACTGAACAGAATATTGGTTTTGCTTTAGTTAATTTCGAGAAAAATCTTGCGGATAGTCGAGATTGTTTAAGCGAGATAAGAGCGATTATTGAGAATCCAAGTTATCGCAATATTGTTTCTTCAAGTGACAAAACATCTTTAGATGGTTATAGAACAAATGTTAATACTGCTTATAGTAATATTATTGGAGAGCAGCAAGATATTGCCTCAACTAAAATTAGCAACAAAACCAACATTGATACTGCTGAGAGTGCTATATCCTCAGCTCAGGACGCTCTAAGGGTAGCAGAAAATAATTTAGCCCTAGTAACAGCTAAACCAAGAGAGGAAGATATTATTTCGTTTCAGGCAAAGGCAAAAAGCGCACAAGCAAAGGTTAATATATTGGAAAGTCAAATTCGAGATACAATTTTAAGAAGTCCAGTTGATGGAATGGTGATAGCGGTAGAAAATTCTGTGAGTGAAACTGTTCAAGCAGCGAGTCCAATAATCTCTATTCTACCAGCTGAACCCTTTGAGATTAAACTTAATATTTATGAGGAGGATATTGTGAGTGTCAAAAAAGATAATTTGTCTAAGATTTCTTTAGTCGCTTTTCCAGAAGAAATTTTTGAAGGCAGAGTAGTATTTATTAATCCAGCGGAAAAGTTAATTGATGGAATCGTTTATTATGAAGTGACTATTAATTTTGAATCAGCTCCCCAAGGAGTGAAGCCAGGAATGACTGCTGATGTGAGCGTCGTCGTTGCCTCAAGAGAAGGAGTTTTAAGAATTCCAGAAGAAGCCATTGAGAGCGAGGATGATAAGATGTTTGTGAAGATCCTTAGCGACAATCAAATCAAAGAAAGAAATATAGAAATTGGAATGGAAGGCACTGACGATATGGTGGAAATTATTGTCGGACTAGAAGAGGGAGAAGAAATAATTATTGATTAATAATTATTAATTATAATTATGGAAGAAGCTATTATTCGTTTACAAAATATTCATAAAGTTTATCAGTTGGGCAAAGTAAATGTGCCCGCTTTAAGAGGAATAGACCTGGAGATTTTTCCAGGTTCTTTTGTGACTATTATGGGTGCTAGTGGTTCAGGGAAATCAACTCTTTTGAATATGATTGGTTGTTTGGATTCTCCTTCCCAAGGGAAAATTTTTTTAGATAACGAGGACACTGCTTTATTTTCAGAAAGTAAACTTGCAGAAATAAGGGGCAAAAAAATTGGCTTTATTTTTCAACAATTCAATTTGCTCCAAAATCTTTCAGCCTTGGAAAACGTAATGATTCCTATGATTTTTCAAGGGATTAACGAAGACAAAAGAAAAGAACGAGCAGAACATCTTTTGTCTCAAATTGGCCTAAAGGATAGAATAACTCATTTACCTTCTGAATTATCAGGCGGAGAACGTCAAAGAGTAGCTATTGCCCGAGCTTTTGCTAATCAGCCAGAACTGGTTATTGCTGATGAACCAACAGGAAATTTAGATTCCAGCTCTGGCAAAAATGTGATGGAAATACTTACTAAGTTTCATAAACAAGAAAAAGGGACATTAGTGGTTGTAACTCACGATCCAATGATAGCTAAATATAGTGAAAAAGTTTTTAATATTAAAGATGGGCGAATAGTTTATAATGATGTCCAAAAAGGAGAAATTCTATGGCAACATTAATAGAATATTTTAAGCTAGCTTTTAAGAATTTGAAGACGAGACAATTGCGCAACTGGCTCACGATTTTGGGAATTGTCGTTGGCGTTTTTTTGGTGATAACTTTGATTTCGTTGAGTGGCGGAATTAGAGATACAATTATGAAACAGCTTAAATCGTTGGGTGGTGACGTGATAATTGTTTTGCCTGGTTCAATGGATAGCCCGATGTCTCTTGTTGGGGGAGAGCAATTAAGTAAAGAAGATCTTAATATAATAAAGAAAGTGAAAAGCGTAGATGTCGTTTTGCCGATGTTATATAGTAGTAAAATAATGCGTTATAAGAACGAGCAAAAAATAGTGTTCTTGACTGGTATTCCGTGGAACGAAGGTATAGAAATTTTAACTAGCTTTCAGGGCTGGAGTTTAAGCCAAGGAAAATGGCCCGGTTCTGGCAAAAGAGAGTTGGTTATCGGCAATTTGGTTGCCAAAGAAGATTTTTTTGGCAAAGAGATTAAACCAGGAGAGGAGGCAACAATTAATGGAAAAACATTTAAGATTGTTGGTATTTTAGATTCTTTAGGCAGCAAGACAGATGATACAGCTGTTTATTTAGATTTAACTATTTTTCAGCAAATAACTGGAGACAGGGACGGTGGTGCTCAAGCAGCTATGGTAAAAATTGAGGAAGGGGTCAATGTTGATAAAGTAGCCAAAGATATAGAGGAAGCATTAGATGAGGTGCGCAAGAGGAGAAGAGGAGAGGATGTCTCTAGTTTTTCAGTTCTTACTTCTGATAAAATGGGAAATATAGTAGGTGGAATAATGGGAATAATTCAAGCATCAGTAATAGCTTTTGCTACAATTGCTATTTTTGTTGGAGGATTAGGGATAATGAATAGTATGTTTACAGCTGTTAGGGAAAGGACTAGAGAGATTGGTCTATTAAAAGCTGTCGGAGCTAAAAACAATGCTGTTATCAGTATTTTTTTGATAGAAGCCGGCATTATTGGTTTTATTGGCGGAATGGGCGGGATTGTATTGGGGCTTATTGTTGCCAAGACGATAGAACTATATGGACAAATTTATCCAATGTTTTATCTGGAAGCGTATATGCCTGTCGGTTTAATTATTTTTAGTCTACTTTTTTCAATATTAATTGGCTGTTTATCTGGATATTTTCCTGCTCGCAGAGCAGCTAAATTAAAACCAACAGAGGCGTTGAGAAGCCACGAGTAAATATATCTTGGGTTTATTCTATTTTCTTATTAATTTTTAGATTAATTTAATGTTTAAAAAATTCTCAAAATTTTTTATTATTCTATTCGTATTGATTTTTTTGGGCTCGTGGACATACAGTCAACTTTTCGTATCTCATTTAGGGAGAATAGATGAGGAGTTGACAATTTTTACGATTGAGCAGGGAGAGGGATTAGATAGTATTGCCTCCAACTTAAAAGAGAGAGGATTGATTAGTAGTAAGCTCTTATTCAATTCTTATATTTTTATCCAAGACGAACAAAGTTTATTGCAGGTAGGAGAATATAACTTGTCTCCGTTAATGAGTATAAGTGAGATTGCTGAAAAAATTGTAAAGGGAGAAACGATAGAGAATAAAATTACTATTATTGAAGGTTGGAATCTAAAAAATATTGCTCAATATTTAGAAGATAAAGAGATTACTCAAAAAGAAGATTTTTTAGAAATTGCCAGTTCTTCAAAAACTTTTAATCAAGATTTTTTATATCTTGATGACAAACCCACAGAAGAGGGGCTTGAGGGTTATCTTTTTCCCGATACTTATTCTATCAGAACGACAGATAGCGCAGAAGATATTATTAAAATGATGTTAAATAATTTTGACAAGAAGATGACTTCTGATTTAAGAGAAGAGATTGAAGAACAGAATAAAACTATATTTGAAATCATTACAATGGCTTCTTTGCTAGAAAAAGAGGTGCGGGGGGAAGAAGATAAAAAAATAGTTTCAGGAATTTTTTGGAAGCGCATAGCTAACAAGTATCCCTTACAGTCCTGCGCTACTGTTGCTTATGCTTTAGGTCAAGATAAATGGCGTTATTCTATTGAAGACACCAAAATAGATTCACCATATAATACTTATCAGTATCTTGGTTTGCCTAAGGGTCCCATTTGCAATCCCGGATTAGAAAGCATTGAAGCGGCCATTAAACCAGAAACAACGAAGTTTTGGTATTATTTAAGTACGCCCGAGGGAGAAACAATTTTCAGTAAAACCCTTCACGAGCACAATATTGCTAAGGCAAAATATTTAAAATAATTAGTTATTGATATTAAGAAGATGACCAATATTGCAATCATTATTGCTTTTCGGAATTTTTGTGACGAAGAATATTTTATTCCTAGAGATATTTTTTTGGAGGTGGGTTTTGAAGTAAAAACAATAAGTTCAGAAAAGGGAATTGCTGTTGGCGGAAGCGGGGGAGACG
>Ga0307992_1000134_pt1 | contig 47874 bp, 46 predicted proteins | sample EllFjometagen133_FD_203162 | JGI IMG/M metagenome (GOLD analysis project Ga0307992, IMG submission 203162) | Marine microbial communities from Ellis Fjord, Antarctic Ocean - #133 | ecosystem: Environmental > Aquatic > Marine > Unclassified | place: Southern Ocean | collected 2014-10-08
GCGTTTAACCGTGTCGACAACAAGCAGATAAAGGTAAGATCCGGAGTCTATGACCCTGATGTCGTGGTGGTGCTTGATCCAAGTCTTGTTGGTCTGATTAACATTACCGAGGGACTGAAACAGGACGGTATCCTTATCGTCAATACGGGCAAATCTCCGGAAGAAATCAAAGAGGAAGTTGGCTTTGATGGCGCGGTAGCCACAGTTGATGCCTCAAGAATAGCCTGGGATGAGTTAGGGGTTCCGATAACAAACACGACCATGCTTGGAGCGGTGATCAAGGCAACCGGGCTTGTGGAAATAGAATCAGCGAAAGCCCCTCTGGAGCACAGGTTCGGAAGGATAGCTCAGAAAAATATAAAGGCCATGGAAAGGGCCTATAACGAGTTAAAAATTGCTAAAGCAAACTGAATGGTTTGAGGTTAATGTCTTATGGAAAAAGCGAAGAAATGGCCGGAAGACTGGCAGGAAATAACCCCCGGTTGTATGGTTTCCAGGCCGGGAAGCGCGCGTGAGTATCATACCGGAAGCTGGAGGGCCCAGAGGCCTGTATATGACAACAGCAAATGTATAAAATGTGGCATCTGTTATATATTTTGTCCTGAGGGATGTATCTCCCAGGACGCTGATGGATACTTCGTGGCTGACCTGAATTACTGTAAGGGATGCGGAATTTGTGCCCATGAGTGCTGGACGGGTGCCATAACGATGGTGGAGGAGGGATAGGTTATGTCTGAAAGAGTTGGTATGGAAATAGCCCTTGCCGCCGCGGAGACAGTCGCGCTGTGCAGGCCTGATGTGGTAGCAGCCTATCCCATTACACCTAATACACACATACCCGAACACCTGTCGGATATTGTTGCGGATGGAAGACTTGATGCTGACTTCATCTGTGTGGAGTCGGAACATTCCGCCTTGAGCGCCTGTTGTGGAGCATCCGGCGCTGGCGCACGTGCCTTCACGGCAACAAGTTCGCAGGGTCTTCTGTATATGGCCGAGGTTGTCCCGATTGTATCGGCCATGCGTCTCCCTGTCGTTATGATTATCGGTAATCGTGCCCTGTCCGGTCCCATCAATATATGGAACGATCACAGTGATATCATGTCACAGAGGGACGCCGGATGGATATCAATGTTTGCAGCGAACGGGCAGGAGGTTGTTGACATGACCGTCCAATCCTTCAAGATTGCCGAGCATAGAGATGTTATGCTGCCAGTTAACCTGAATCTTGACGGTTTCCAGCTTACCCATGTAGTCGAACCTATGATGTTCCTGAACCAGGAGGAGGTGGATGCTTTTCTTCCCGAATACAAACCATACGCTGCGCTTCACCCCGATAATATCGTCTCCATGGGAACACTTGCTCTTCCCGAGATATTCAATGAAGTTATGAAGGCCAAGGATGAAGTACTCAAGGGTTCTAAAAAGGTCATACTTGAGGTATGGAAGGAATGGGAAGAGAAATTCGGCCGCAGTTATAAGCCGGTGGAGAGTTACAGAACAGAAGACGCCGAAGTGTTGTTTCTTGCCATAGGGTCCATGGCCGAGACGGCAGAGGTTGCGGTTGATGAGCTTCGTGACAAGGGAATGCGGATTGGATTGTTGAAACTAAGGCTCTGGAGGCCTTTCCCCTTTGAGGAAATCAGGAATGCCGTGAAGGGTGCCAAGGTGGTAGCTGTACTTGACAGGGCGGTTTCCTTTGGTGGCCCGGGGGGTCCGGTATTTTCAGAGGTCAGATCGGCGCTCTACGACGAGAAGGATCGCCCCATGGTTATCAATGAAATTATCGGCCTTGGTGGTCGTGATGTCCCTGTCGGAGATTTTGTCAAGATAGCCGAAAAGGCTACCAGAGTGGCAAAGACAGGACCGGAAGAGGAATACGAAATTTTTGGAGTGAGGGGATCATGAATATAGTAGAAAATTTTGACCTGTATGCCCCACGGCTGGTGGATAAAGAAGAACATTTCAGTGCCGGGCACCGCGCGTGCCAGGGATGTGGAGAGGCGCTTGCCATCCGCCTGATGTGCAAGGCCCTCGGCAAAGATACGGTGATTGTAAATGCCACAGGCTGCATGGAGGTGATATCAACCATGTATCCCACAACCGCGTGGAACCTCCCCTGGATTCACGTGGCATTTCCGAATTCCGCGTCGGTCGGCGCGGGAGTTGAAGCCGGTTTGAAAGTCCTGCGTCGGAAGGGAAAAATAGCGGATCGTGATGTAAAAACCGTGTGTATCGGCGGGGACGGCGGCACGTTCGATATCGGTTTGCAGGCCATTTCCGGTGCCATGGAAAGAGGGCATGATCTTCTCTATGTCTGTCTTGATAACGAGGCGTATATGAATACCGGCATACAGCGTTCCGGCGCCACGCCTTTCGGAGCTTCGACAACCACGGCTCCTGCCGGGGCCGCAAGTTCCGGAAAAAGCGAGTGGAAAAAGAATCTTGCTGCAATCATAGCGGCCCATAATGTACCGTATGTTGCTACGGCGTGTCACAGCTATCCTTTTGATTTTATGAACAAGGTAAAAAAAGCCAGAAAGGTCAAGGGCCCATCCTTCATACACTGCATGACGGTTTGTCCGACCGGATGGAGGACAGCTTCAGAAGAAACTATCAAGCTGGGTCGCCTGGCTGTTGAAACGGGCGTTTTCCCGCTGTACGAGATAGAAAACGGAAAGTACAAAATGAGTCTTAAGCCGGATAAGTTGAGATCCGTAGAAGATTATCTTAAGCTTCAGGGGCGGTTTCGACATCTTACCCCGGCTGACATAGAAATTATTCAGAAAAGAGTAATCCTGGAATATAACAAACTGCTCGATAAGGCGGAGAATCTACATTCCTGGAGCGAGTTGGAAGAGAAGTAACTATTCTGGATTAAAAAGGTAATTTAAAAATGAGCAAAACCGAGAATATGAGGAAGAGTATTAAAGCTATCGTGGAAAAATATCATGGGGAGGAAAGTTCTTTAATCGCTATACTCCAAGATATTCAGCAAGAATACAACTTTTTGCCGAAAGAGGCACTGAATCTTCTTAGTGAAGAGACAAAGATGCCGTTGAGTAGAATATATGAAGTTTCCACATATTATAACTCTTTTAGCCTCACCCCCAGGGGGAGGCATGTAGTGCAAGTTTGTGCAGGAACCGCCTGTCATATAAAAGGGTCTCCTAAGTTGCTTTCCAGAGTGGAGAATGAGCTGGACATTAAGTGCGGAGAAACTTCCGAGGATTTAATGTTCACTTTGAAAGATGTAAGATGTCTTGGGTGTTGTAGCTTAGCCCCTGTTATTAAAGTTGACGATCATATTTATGCTTACATGACTGAGGATAAAATACCGGAAATATTGGAGAGTTACAGAAAATAATGGAGGGGAAGCGGCAAAGATGAATAGCCTGTTAGCAAAAATGAGGGCAAAAGGGATAAAATCTCTTGCTCCTTCAAAGACAAAGATAATGGTGGGCATGGCTACCTGTGGAATTGCATCCGGGGCTGAGCTGGTTTATAACGCCTTGGCAGATGAGATAAAAAAGCAAAAACTGGATATTATCCTGAGTAAAACCGGCTGTATCGGCATGTGCTACAGAGAGCCTTTGGTGGATGTTATAGAACCAACCCACCCTCGATTGACTTACAGCAAGGTTTCCCCTAAAGATGTAACGGCAATTCTAAATCAGATAGGGGAAGGGAAAAAGAAAGATAAAAAGCCTTACTGCCGAATTGATGAAGAAAACCTCATTATCAATGAAGAGAAAATGAGTTATCTTACAAGTACATTGCCGGATGATATGAAGGTGATTCCCCTCATGTCGGAGATTGATTTTTACAAGAAGCAAGTTAAGATAGCGACCAGGAATTGCGGATTTATAGATCCCGGCAACATAGACGAATATATTGCTCGAGGTGGATATTTCAGCCTTCAGAAAATCCTCTTCGGCATAGAACCGGAAAAGGTGATAGATGAAGTTGAAGGATCTGGCTTGAGAGGAAGAGGGGGCGGAGGTTTTCCCACAGGGTTTAAGTGGAGATCCTGTCGAAATGCCCCCGGAGAAGTAAAATATGTAATTTGCAACGGTGATGAAGGTGACCCTGGAGCTTACATGGACAGGAGCATAATGGAAGGTGATCCCCATAGTGTAATAGAGGGTATGATCATTGGAGCTTATGCTATAGGTGCTCAGGAAGGATATATTTATGTAAGAGATGAATATCCTCTGGCAGTGAGGGCTTTAACAGAGGCCGTTTCTCAGGCTAGAGAAGGTGGGTTCTTAGGGAAAGATATCTTCAACTCCGGATTCAGCTTTGACATAAAAATAAGTAAGGGATCAGGGGCGTTTGTCTGTGGTGAATCCACAGCGCTGATGGCTTCCCTGGAGGGTAAGGCAGGAGAGCCGAGAGCAAAATATGTTCACACCGTCGAACATGGGTTATGGGACCAGCCATCTAACCTGAATAATGTCGAAACCTGGGCAAATGTGCCGGTTATAATGTCAAGAGGAAAAGATTGGTTCTCCCAGATTGGCTCCAAAAAGAGTACAGGGACAAAGGTTTTTTCTCTGGTGGGGAATGTTAAAAATGTTGGCTTGATAGAAATTCCGATGGGGACCACCTTGAAAGAGATTGTCTACGATATAGGAGGAGGGATTCCCAAGGGAAAAAAGCTTAAAGCTGTGCAAACAGGCGGACCTTCCGGAGGGTGCATCCCAGAGGGACTGATAGATCTGCCGGTTGGGTTCGATGAATTGACCAAGGCAGGGTCAATGATGGGCTCAGGCGGAATGATTATTATGGACGAGAATATTTGCATGGTGGATGTTGCCAGGTATTTCGAAGAGTTTCTGCAGGGTGAGTCCTGCGGGAAGTGCGTTCCCTGTCGGGAAGGGGTTCGGAGAATGAGAGAAATACTGGAGGATATCTGCAATGGAAAGGGCAGGGATGGAGATATAGAGCTTTTGGAAGACATGTCCCAGGCGATCATTGACGGTTCTTTGTGCGCTCTTGGAAGTTCCGCCCCTAATCCTGTTTTGAGCACTATCAGGTATTTCCGAGATGAGTATAATGCCCACATCCTGGAGAAGAGATGTCCGGCTGGCGTTTGTCAGGAACTCGCTCATGCTGAGTGAGCGCTTATAAGGAATACATTTCGTTAAGTATATAAGTGAGTTTGACACAATAACTATAGAACAGATAAGGCAGGGAAGATGATAAATTTAGTGATAGATAACAAGAAGATTCAGGCTGAGGGAGGTTCAACCATCCTGCAGGCAGCGCAGAATAATGGAATAAAGATTCCTACGCTGTGCTATCATGAAGAATTGACTGCGTCTGGGTCATGTCGTCTTTGTTCAGTTGAAATAACAAAGGGCAAAAGAACGAAAATTGTTACTTCCTGCATCTACCAGGTGGAAGAAGGTCTTATAGTTAATACCCAAAGTGAGAGGGTTATGAATGTCCGTCGGCTGGTATTGCAGCTGCTTATGGCAAGATGCCCTGAGTCAGAGGTAATCCAGGAGATTGCCGAAAAAGTGGATGTGAAACCACAGACCCGGTTCCAGCTTGATGAAGACAAGGGGAAGTGCATACTTTGCCGCCAATGTGTAAAGGTCTGTGAAGAAGTGGTAGGGGTGAGCGCTATTGGGTTCTCTTATCGTGGCGCTGATAAAGTAGTAGGTCCCCCATTTATGGAGCCATCCCAGACTTGTATAGGTTGTGGTGCCTGTGCCTATGTTTGTCCAACTGGGCACATTATAATGGAAGATCTTGGTGACGAGCGAATTATATGGGGAAAGCATTTCAAAATGGCAAAGTGCAAGGTGTGCGGAAAATTGCTTGCCCCGGAGGACCAGCTGAAATACATAAGTAAAACCACCGGAGTGCCCTTAGATAATCTGACCACCTGTGTGGATTGCAGGTAGATTTCCAGGAATTCAGTATTGTAAAAGATTATAAACTTTGATAGAAGCTCTTTTCGATTTTTAAATACAGATATTCCCCAGTAGCTCAGTTGGTAGAGCAGATGGCTGTTAACCATCTTGTCCGTGGTTCGAGTCCGCGCTGGGGAGCCAGAATCAAAGAGAGGGCGTCCACAGATAAAGTGAGCGCCCTTTGTTTTTGACATGCACTATCTCTATATACTCCAATCAGAATCAACGGGGCGATATTATATCGGGCAGACAGACAATCTTGAGCGTCGTTTGTCGGAGCATAATGACCCTTGCTATACGGGTTCTAAGACGACGAAGCGCTTTAAGGGTCCCTGGAAGCTGATGTATATTCCGAAGAGTACAAAACGCGCCCTGAGGCAATGGCACGAGAGCGTCAAATCAAGGGCTGGAAGAGCAGAAAAGCGATAAATGGGCTCATTCGGGAATGATCCATGTCTCAATGGCTGTTAATCCCGATTGCATCGGGATTCGAGTTCGCGCTGGGGAGCCGGAATAATCAAGGTGTTACGAATTTTCGTAACCCCTTTTTTGTAATCAGAATTGGCTGCGAATGACAACATTTTGGGTGTAGTCATTTTTAATGGGTGATTGTCCCTGTGGCGTATTTCATTGACACACAAACACTTTCCTTATATTTATTCCATTCAAAATAAATTTCTCATACATTAATTTCGGCCGAAACATGGAGCAACGCGACGCACAAGGAGTCTGAAGATATGACAGAAACGAACAATGCTTCTCAAAGCGATTTTATCCGTGAAATCATCGATGAAGATTTGAAGATGAACAAAAACGATGGGCGCGTGGCCACGCGGTTTCCTCCCGAGCCTAACGGCTATATCCATATCGGTCACGCAAAGTCGATCTGTCTCAATTTCGGTCTCGCCGCGCAGTATGGAGGCACCTGCAATCTGAGGTTTGACGATACCGACCCGAGCGGCGAATCCCTCGAATATGTTGAATCCATTATCGACAATATCCACTGGCTGGGGTTTGACTGGGGGCACCGCATGTACTTCGCCTCTGACTATTTTGATCAGCTCCACCAATTCGCCGTCCAGCTCATCAAAAAGGGCAAGGCCTATGTCTGCGACCTGAACTCCGACGAGATACGGGAATACCGTGGATCATTCACCGAACCGGGCACAGAGAGCCCCTATCGAAACCGCGGTGTGGATGAAAACCTTGACCTGTTTGAACGTATGCGGGCAGGTGAATTCGAGGACGGTTCCCATGTCCTGCGTGCCAAAATCGATATGAACGCTCCGAACATCATCATGCGGGACCCTGTCATCTATCGCATCAAAAGGGAAACTCACTACCGGACAGGCAATGAATGGGTAATCTATCCTATGTATGACTTTGCCCACTGTCTTTCAGACGCCATCGAAGGGATCACCCATTCCATTTGTACCCTAGAATTTGAAAATAATCGTCCTCTGTATGATTGGATCGTGGAAGAGTTGATAGAGGGCAATCGTCCGCACCAGACAGAATTTGCCCGTCTGAACATCAGTTATACGGTTATCAGTAAACGGGTACTCATTGAACTGGTAGAAAAGGGCCGGGTTGCGGGCTGGGATGATCCGCGTATGCCCACGATCGCGGGAATGAGACGGCGAGGATATACGCCACAGGCGATCAGGAATTTTTGCGCACAGATCGGCGTGGCGAAAAATGACAACCTCATAGACATGGCCTTGCTGGAACATTGTATTCGTGAAGATTTGAATGAGCATGCGCCACGGATCATGGGGGTCTTGCACCCCCTTAGGGTTGTCATCGATAATTATCCCGAAGGGCAGACGGAAGAGTTTGAATGTGCCAATCATCCCCAGAATCCGGATATGGGAACGCGCACAGTTCCCTTTTCCCAGGTCCTCTACATTGAGCGTGACGACTTTCACGAAGACCCGCCGGGCAAGTACAAACGTCTCGCGCCGGGTCGCGAAGTGCGACTCAGAAATGCCTATGTTATTAAGTATGAAAGCATGGTGAAGGATGAAAAAGGCGAAGTGGTTGAGCTGCACTGCACCTATGATCCAGAGACGCGAAACGCTCCGCCGCCGGACGGGCGCAAGATAAAAGGGGTCATCCACTGGCTGTCGGCGGACCACTGCATACCTGCCGAGGTGCGTCTCTACGACCGGCTTTTTAAGGTCCCCAATCCTGCCGGTGAAGATGGAGAGTTTACGCAATACCTGAACCCGAACTCACTGGAAACCCTGGCATCGTGCTATGTGGAGTCCAGGATGAAAGACGCGAAGGCGGGCAGCAGATATCAGTTCGAAAGGCTCGGTTATTTCTGCGTCGATTCCAGGGATTCTCTGCCGGACAGGCCGGTATTTAATCGTGTCGTACCGCTTCGTGATACCTGGGGAAAGATTACAGGCAGAAAATAACCGCTGATGCGAATCGCGGGTGGTCCTGCGGCCACAACGGCTAATGGAGACTTGTAAACAAATGTGCGCTTTATGATGCTGACTTGGGCAGCAACAGAATGATCGGTATTCCTGCCAGACCGAGCAGGGCGCTTATGGTAAAGGCCGTAGAAATACCAAACAAGTCTGAAAGCCAGCCGACAAATACAACTACTGCTGCTGTACTCATAGATGTAATCATCACGTATAACCCATTGGCGGCACCACGGTTTTTGCCACAATGATCATGAACTACTGCCATAGTCACCGGTTCAAAGGCAAACACGGCCAGCCCCAGAAGCAAGAGAAGTGGGAAAAGCATCCAGTCCGGTGTATACAGAACAGACAGCATCAAACACGATGCCAGGGGCATGGCCGCGAAGAGCACAGCGCGGCGACCGATTCGATCACTCAGCGTACCACCAAGCAACGTGCCCACAACCCCTGAAAGCTCCAGTACTGCCATACTTATCCCTCCCATCCACAAACTTTTTCCCGATGACACAATATAGGTCGGGAGAAATGCTGTCAGTGTGCTAGACACAAAAGACCGCGAAATAATAATACCGGTGAGGGGAATCATAACCCTGCGCATGGAGTGCCACACCTTATGTAGTCCTTGGCTTGGTTGGTGAGTGGATTTGGAACTGAGGCCTTTGAGTCGTATCATAAGAAATAGCGATGCCAAAATCCCGATAATCATAACGGGATAGCTGCCCTCCAGACTAAGATTAGTGATAGCCCACACAGCAAATAATGGCCCGATAGTACGAGCCATTTCGCCACCTGTCATCCAGAAACTCATCCCTCTGCCAAGACTGGTGCCCGAAAGTCGAGCTATCATGGGTGGTCCCAGTACGTGAAAAACGGCTGCACTTAAACCTGCTGTCAATAGTAATATACACAGTATGGAGTAGTTTGGGGCCATTCCCATCAAACTCATAGCAATTGCGGTAATGGCAGGAGCTACAACCGCCAGAATACCTAATTCGATCCGATCCGAAATGATCCCAATTGCTGGGTTAAATAGTGCCGGCAGGCGGAATATTACGGTGAGTGAACCTGCCATCAACATGGAGAACCCGAATTTGGAAATAAGCAACGGCAGAAGCGGGGAGAGAAAGCTGGAGTATATATCATGAATAAAATGACTGCCTGAAATAAGTAAAACCTTGTCAGTCTGAAAATCAGCATCTTTTCTCCGCATGTATTGTCCTCCACTTTCCCGGTCGCAGCTTCTCAAAAATTCAAAGACGTGCAACAAATTTCTCGGACAATATATGCCCGGGCTCAACAATACAAGGGATTTCTGATAGGAGCAGTCCAATGACCATACCCAACACGACATCGGAATAACACCACACAGGACTATTGTATGGATAGCGGGAGCACAGCATGCTTTTAGCAAAGTTTTGCATGGAGATTAGCACGTCAGATTTAATCGCGACAAAGCCTTTGATTATCAACGGAATTTACAATAGCCGATTTTTGAGAATAAACCGATTGCCAAAATATCTACAACACCTCAAAATCATTTCGGGAGAAAATCAATTCTTACCGCTTGAAAGTCTCACCGTAATAACCGTAATAACCCTTGACAATATGTCATAATGGAGTTAGTGAACTACTGGAATTTATTCATCTTGCATGTATCGTATCAGCTTTTGGGCAGCTATAACTTGAGGGGGATTATGGTCTGATCATCTAAAGCCCTGTTTCTCGAAATGAGAGATAGGGCTTTTTGTCTTTAGAGTGTAAAGAAAGTACAATTTCTCTATTCTATAAAGGCAGCATCCCGTTTTATAAAGCTTTATTAACGCAACACCCTATAAGTGTATCAAAGAACATAGTATCAAACCAATTCACCAGGAACTCGATTGAAACTTGGCCCATACAATGGGGTAAGGTCATATATAATATGATAGGGAGCGAGAGGGAATATGAGAATATGCCAAGGATGCTTTAGGGAGTATGGAGAAGACGATATTGTTATAAGTCCTGCTGAGGAAATTTCCTATATCTATCTTCAGGACATGGGGGTTGAGCATACAAACGATCTCTGTCCTCGATGCAGGGAACAATTTGGTGTGGTGCATATGCTCGTCGTTAATCAATAAGTGAATTAAGCAAGGTGATAGTATCTCTTTGGTGCATGGTTCACCTACAAGCCCGTAACTTTCGGTTTGAAATTGAAGTAAGGATTACCATTCGAAATCAGGCGCCTTCAAGTTGAAAACCTTTCTCCCGAAATAATCTCAGACTGACATCCACCACATCCGCGTCGTAAAGAACCCCCCGGTTTCCACAATGAACAATAGCAAGGGCGCAACAATGCCACTAAAAAATAAGACAGCCCAGGCGTAGGCAGTGTTCAAGATGTTATAACGGATGAAAAGACTTTGTTCCGAAAAGAGGAACTTCACGATCAGTTTTCGGCCAGAGTGACTCTGTTACGCCCCTCCTCTTTTGATTGGTACATTGCTATATCGGCCCGTTTAAAAGTCTCTTCCGGGCTGGGCTCATGGCCAAAAAAGACGACTACGCCGATACTTGCGGTGCTATAATATTTTATCGTCGTCTTTTGTTCATGTTTGCACATGAGCAGATAAGGCTTTTCCAGGGCGACTCGGATCTTTTCTGCGATCCTCTTTGCCAGCACAATAGAGCGTTTTCTATCCTCATCCAATTCACTGAGTATCACCACGAACTCATCACCGCCGAGACGGCCGACGGTGTCCACCTCACGTACGCAACCGCTGACCCGGTGCGCCACTTCGGTCAGCAACAGATCGCCTGCATTATGACCGTGCCTGTCGTTGAGCTGTTTGAATTTGTCCAGGTCCATGAACATCAGCGCGCCGTAACGTCCGTTGCGTTTGCTGAGCGCCATCGCCTGTTCCAGGCGGTCATTCAAAAGACGGCGATTGGCAAGTTGCGTCAATGTATCATAAAAAGCAAAATGTTGAATCTGTTCCTCGGCTTTCTTGCTCTTGGTGATATCTTCCGTTATCCCCATCAGTTTTTCAATGCTGTCGTTTTTATTCTTGATGGGCACAAAGCACGATTTTAAAATCGACTCATGCGGCCCGCTGGCCTTAAATTCGAAGTGGTTGATTTCCCCGGCATACGCCTTGACCAGCAGTTCGCTTATCCGCTTACGGTCGGCATCACTGACCGTATCCAGGTATAAAGAGCCTTTAACCTCGGCTTTCTGCTGAACCCCTATCATCATCAGCCCCGCTCTGTTCATGGAGATAATCTTGCCGTCAAGTCCTATCTCGTGAATGCCCATGGGTGAATTTTCGATAAGCAGACGATTACGATTTTCAGTTTCACGAAGGGAACGGGTGATCTTCTCGTTTTCCAGCCGTGCAGCCTCCAGCTCCTTGGTACGGGTGCGGATATTGTCTTCCAGGGTGATCGCCGTCTGGAACAGGTTGAAGTCCGAGCCCTGCATGCTGGCGTTGCGTTCGGCGCGATTCATCAGGGCCGCAATCATCTTGTTCAGACGTAATATCTCGGTCTGCAGTGCCTGTTCATGCGCACCGGAGGTCTTTTCAGTCATCGTCACCCCCCCCTGCTTGGCTCCGGGGACATACCGATAGCGATCCCGGTGAGGGTCTGGTTGACATGTACACCGTGGAACTGTTCGCCGTAGCTGTTAAAGCCTATGGTGTTGTTGTTCTTAAAAATTTCCCCGACGCGCTCTTTCAGACCCTTCTGTGAGATCTCAAGCTTTCGAAGAATGCAGTCGCAGCCGATGACAAGTTGGGGTGCCCCTATCTCCTCGCGTATTTTGTCGAAAGTCTCCACCAAATTATTCATCAGATTTATGCCGTGCGCCACCCTGAATACCAACCCCTCTTCGATTGCGCAGAAGAAAGTGAGAGTGCCATCGGGATTGGCTTTTTGAATAGAACGTACATAGTCCGTACCGTCTATCATCACCACGACGGGCGAAGCTGCAAAACACATGGGAGTAAGATCTTTCACGTCAACGCCCAATAGCCGGGCATACTCTTCGGCGGCAGGAAGGCCGTTGATCTCCTTGACGATGCGCTCGGCACTATCAGCCTCTGTAACAACAAGCCGTTCGTCAGTTGAAACAAAATGTTGGGTTTTAAATATCTTGAAAGACAAAGAAGTGGTGATCAGAATCAATGCGGCACTATCGGAATGGAAACGTCCATCACTGAAAACATAGGTCTTTAAGAATTTCAGATCATCCCCCGCAGAACCTCCGAACAAAGGTATCTTGCCCAAGGCATACTGCAATGCATGCGCCACCGGTTCCTCACGTACGGACATACCGTCTATCAGCATGATGGCAAAGCTGTTATCCGGGTTAGCTTCCGGGACTTTGCTTTCAAGTTGCTGTAACAGCGATTGCGCAAAGTCGTGCCCGCTGGCGATATCGAATTGATCCAAATCATTCAGTATCCCGCTCACCACCGTGCTACTGCCCGCCGGGAAACTCGCTCCAGAGAGGCTGTGCGCGAGATACCCGGCTGGTCCGATCTCTCCGGCCGTGGTACAGCCCACTACTTTGACTCCGGTGAAAAGACGGTTCATCTCCGCTGCCAGGGGTTCAAGATCATATTCACTGGAGCAAAAAAAGAGGACCAGTTCCATGTCCGGCTGCGCTACGGCTTTGTAAAATTCCGCTACGGCTTCCCGAGCATCTGCTGCACACGATTGTCCTAAGCAAATATTTTGAATGCGCATAATGATATCCTGTGTACTAATTTTGTCTTATAAGAAAGAGCTCCTGTATTAAAGCAGGCCTGTGCCGACTATCCGCGTACGATTAATATGCCTACTTGGTAATTTCCGATTTTCATCATAAGCCTACTCTATTTTACTCAAAATAAGGTGTCAGCGCGAAGCCGATAACCCCTTAATATTATTTGGCTGGGAGACAAGGATTCGAACCTTGATTGACGGAGTCAGAGTCCGCTGTCCTACCGTTGAACGATCTCCCAGTAAAGAATAGTCAGATTATATCTCCATACCCTTTAGCGCAAGCACGAGTCTGGATGGCGGCACTATAGTTACATCAGTTTTTTTTGTCAACAGGTTTTTATTACACAGGTTTTTATTATAAAGTCCGGTGGTTGATGAAAATTTTCTTTTGAGCAAGTGAATATAGAGAAATTAGACACCTGTATATCAAGAATAAAACGCCATAAGGTGCTGTATATGCTGGGTTATGCTGCCTAGGTTTCGTCTATATCTTTTAGCAACTTGTCCACCCGTGATTTTGCGATTTCATTCCTGAAGGCCTGCAGTGTCTCCGAGATGACCTTTGACCCGGCGGTCCGGACAACGGGAATATCATCTATGCCCCTGTCTTCCAGAGATTCAACGACGAATTTTATGGTAAGCTTATTTATATCGCGGGCGGGTTGATAGGCCAGTTCTTTATACTCTTCCGTTTGCGTATCGGAAACAATGCCGCATTCCACCAAATCATAAAGAATCTGATGAACCAGGCGAATGGGAATTTCAAGTTGCTTGGATATCTCTGTGGCCGTCAGCGGTCTTTTACCCCCCGCAAAATTTCTCACCAACACATGGCAGGTCTGAAGGGAGAGCAGTTTCTTGAAGTGGTCGCTTATACGGAGAGAATCGGGCTCAAATTCATAGGTATCCACATTCTGATGGGCAAAGGAGAATTCGGCACCGAAGAGAACGATAAACCAGCTTAGCTGCAGCCAGATCAGGAAGAGCGGCAACGCTGCGAAACTTCCGTATATGGCGTTGTGTTTCGTTGCACCGACCTGGAAAGCAATATATGCCCACTGGGCAATCTGGTAGATTGTTCCGGCAATTATGCCCGCTAGTATGCCCGATTTAAAATTAATCTTTGTGTTGGGCATAAAGATATAGAGGAAGGTAAATAACACCCATATCAAACAGTAGGGTAATAACTTCAGAACGAAAAAAATAATGGAGCTGAACATTCCCAGAAGAGCCACCTTATCCGCAATAAGCGTAACCTGGGTGGTTATAAACACCGTTACACTGCTCGCCATTATCATGAGAACCGGGCAGAGGAGCATTACGGAAAGATAGTCGCTGAATTTTCTTCCCAGTGTTCTTCCCTTTTTTATTCCCCAGATATCATTAAATGAAGATTCGATATTACCGAGCAGCTTTATTACCGCCCAGAATAGAACCATTATACCCACACCGGCAAGGAGACCTCCCCTTGTATTTGCAAGCAGAGTATGGGCAAAAGCAATCACCCCTGTGATCACCTCTTCCTGCCCGGTAAATTGCTCCAGAAGTTGTTTCTCAAGGAGTTTTTCAAAACCAAATCCCTTGGCTATCCCGAAGGCCATGGCGGCCACGGGGACTATGGAAATCAGGGAATAGAATGTAAGAGCCGATGCTCTCAGAAGACATTTATCTTCATCAAATCCACGCGCGGAGAGGAGGAGAATGCGTAACTGCTTAATTAAAAAAGATTTTTTCCGTGGAAGATTCTCCAGGCGGATTCTCCAGATATCACCTGTGATAAAACTAATGAAGCGCCGCAGAACTGGTAAGGTATGTTTCATCGGTGATTTTCTCATATTTGATAGAATAACCCAGAATTTAATAGAATATCACTTTAAAGCAAAATAAATATAAAAACAAGACGCTTGTATGTCAAGAAGAAAGAAACCACAAAATATCATATATGCCCGTTCCATTTCATGAAAGTTCACTTTTAAATGACAAATTCTAAACTTTCTATTGACAACAGTTCTTTTAAGTATTAACAAGACACTTCATTTTTTGAAGAGAGAGCATAATGCTGACAGGAAACCTTATTAACATCATCATAATTAGCGGGCTCCTTATAGGGGAACGCATATGTGTGACTTGATGATGGAATAAGTTTCTGAAAAAGAAAAAATTAAAATCCGTTATCAGGTTTGCTGGTAACGGATTTTTTGCTTCTGGGGGGACGAGTTTTTATGGGAAAATTAGATGTATTGATTTATGACACCACATTGAGGGATGGAACGCAGGGGTACCAGATAAGTTTTTCCGCTGAGGACAAACTGCGCATAGCCAGAAGACTGGATAACGCCGGTTTTCACTATATAGAGGGAGGCTGGCCGGGTTCAAATCCCAGGGATATGCGTTTTTTCAAGATGGCTAAAGAGGTTGAGTTCAAAACCGCGCGCATCACAGCGTTTGGCAGTACAAGAAAGCCCGGCCTGTCAGCTGATGATTGTCCTAATATAGGGGCTTTGCTGGAAGCGGAGACACCGGTTGTAACCGTTTTTGGAAAGAGCTGGGATCTTCACGCTACGGAAATTCTGGAAGTTTCACTGGAAGAAAATCTTTCTATGATCAGTGATTCAGTCCGGTATCTTAAGTCAAAGGGTAAAGAAGTGATCTATGACGCCGAACATTTCTTTGACGGGTACAAAAACAATACCCGATACGCGCTCAAGACGATACAGGCGGCTCTGGACGCGGGTGCCGACAATATAGCACTCTGTGATACCAATGGAGGAACTCTTACATGGGAGTTGACCGAAATAGTAAAGGATGTCGCGTTGCTGGTCCCTCCGGAACACCTTGGTATTCACGCGCATAATGATTGTGGTGTAGCGGTGGCCAATTCACTTTCTGCAGTTATGCTCGGGGTCGGGATGGTTCAGGGAACCATAAACGGGTATGGTGAACGATGCGGGAATGCTGATCTGATTTCTGTCATAGGCAACCTTGATCTGAAGATGGGGAAAAAATGTCTCCCGGAATCGTCCATCCGGTCTCTTACCAGCCTGTCACGGTATGTGAACGATATCGCGAATATACCGCCCCTTAAATCAAAGCCTTTTGTCGGTAACAATGCGTTTGCTCATAAAGGGGGAGTGCACGTAAGCGCTGTATTAAAAAATACAAAGGCCTATGAACACACAGACCCGGAGCTTGTGGGAAATAGACGCAGAGTAATTGTATCGGATCTATCAGGAAAAAGTAATATTGAGCACAAGGCAAAAGAACTGGGCATTGACCTCGGTAAGAACACTGATATGAGCAAAAAAATTGTCCGTGATATAAAGAAGATGGAGGATGAAGGATATCAGTTTGAAACCGCTGACGGGTCCCTTTCGTTGTTAATGAGAAGAGCGATTGGCGGGTTCAAAGAACCTTTCAGCCTTGAATCTTTTCGCGTAATAGACGAAAAGAGAGGAAATAAATCTTCTCACTCTCAATCTACGATAAAGATATCCGTGGGAGACGAATATGAGATTACCGCTGCCGAGGGAAAGGGGCCTGTCAACGCCCTTGATAATGCCCTCAGGAAGGCATTGATCAAGTTTTATCCCCGGATCAGCGAAATGCACCTTGTGGACTTCAAGGTTAGAATACTGGAGGGGAGTGATGGAACTGCGGCAAAGGTGCGTGTCCTGCTCGAGTCGCGTGATAACAGCGAAGAGTGGACAACCATAGGAGTGTCGGAGAACATCATTGAGGCAAGTTGGTACGCGCTCATTGACAGCATGCAGTATAAACTGAGCAAGGATAACGAAACTGACAATGTTCAGGAGGGGAATGAATAGATGAAATCAAGAAAAAACAGGGTATTCATATTCGATACAACCCTGCGCGACGGGGAACAGGCGCCGGGGTTCAGTATGAATACGGATGAGAAGCTCAGATTTGCGAAGCAACTGGAAAAGCTCGGTGTAGATATTATCGAGGCCGGGTTTCCTGTCGCATCGGAAGGAGATTTCGCGGCGGTTCAACGGATCGCCGGTGAGATAAAGAAATCACAGGTTGCCGCGCTCGCCAGGACCAGTCTTGGAGATATCGACAGGGCGTGGGATGCGATCAAGGACGCAGTCTTTCCCAGGATACACACATTTATCTCAACTTCTGACATACATATAAAACACATGCTGAAGATGACGAAATCACAGGTCCTAAAAGAGTCATGCAATGCTGTAAAATATGCCTGCGGTTTCACAGGGAACGTAGAATTCTCGGCCCAGGATGCCACAAGAACAGACAGGAAATATCTATGTGAGATAGTGGAAGCTGTTATAGAAGCTGGTGCCACAACTGTTAATATACCCGATACCGTCGGATATGCCATGCCGGACGAGTTCGGCGAATTGATAGCATACCTGTTTGATAATGTGGGCAACATAAAGAAGGCCGTTATATCCGTTCACAGCCATGACGATCTCGGAGTTGCGGTTGCCACATCTATTTCCGGCCTGAAGGCGGGGGCAAGGCAGGTCGAGTGTACAATAAACGGTATAGGCGAGAGGGCGGGCAATGCTTCGCTGGAAGAGGTTGTGATGGCCCTTGAAACGAGAAGAGATATCCTGGGACTTCACACAAATATCAAGACAAAGCATATATATCACTCATCAAGGTTGCTGACTGACATAACAGGTGTACAGGTTCAACCTAATAAAGCGATCGTCGGGGCGAACGCCTTTGCCCATGAAGCCGGAATTCATCAGGATGGTCTCATCAAGGAGAGGATGACGTACGAAATCATGACCCCTGAGACGGTGGGAGTATCGGATACCAATATCATTCTGGGAAAACACTCCGGACGACATGCCATCAGGGAGCGTCTCAAAAAGCTGGGGTTTAATCTTGCCAGGGAGGAAGTAGACACCGTTTTTAAACGGTTTAAAGAACTTGCGGATATAAAGAAAGAGATATTTGATGAAGATATAGAAGCTATTATTGCCGAGGATATATTCAGAAAACCGGACAAGTACAAACTTCTATATCTTAGTGTGGTAAGTGGAAACGCGGCAATTCCGACCGCGACTGTTCAGATGGAAATAGACGGTGAGATGGTGCAGGAGGCCTATTTCGGCGTAGGTCCGATTGACGCCACCTTTGCCACCATCAAAAAGATCACAGGCGCAGAGTATACACTCGTCAAGTATCTGGTGCATGCGATAACGGAGGGCACTGATGCGCAGGGGGTAGTCACCGTTCAGCTTCGATACAGGGAGCGTATTGTTTCAGGAAGGGGTTCAGATTCCGATGTCCTTGTCGCGTCGGCGAAGGCATACATAAACGCACTGAACAGGATTGCGTCTTTCCAGACACGTGATGATGCCGGACAGTAAATCTTGCGTTAAATTAGTTTCTTAATTGTAAAGTTCATGCAAAAATGGCAAGAAAAACATTATACCATACTCGCAAAATACTCGCAAAACCTTTCGAATAAAGACATTACGTTTGGTGCTATGAGCTACGAGCTATCAGCTTTGGAGGCTATGCGTAAAAGTGCATGTAGCTTTCAGAATCAACTTTGAAGCTGAGCAGTTAACATATTTAAACTACAGGAGATAACAAATATGTCAATGACCATTACGGAGAAAATCCTGGCTGTTCATGCCGGGCGGGATCATGTTTCACCTGGAGATATGATAGAGGCAAAGGTTGATATGGCCCTCGCGAATGATGTTACGGCTCCCCTTGCCATAAAAGTGTTCAGGGAAATAGGTATGGAGAAGGTATTTGATACTGGCAAGGTAACTCTGGTAGCGGATCACTTTGTTCCCAACAAGGATATTGCCTCGGCTGAGCAAGTCAAAATTGTACGCGAGTTTGCCCGGCAGCAAGGCCTTAAAAATTACTTTGAGGGAGGCGAGTCCGGCATAGAGCATATAATACTCCCCGAGAAGGGACTTGTGCTTCCGGGACAGCTTATTATCGGAGCTGACAGCCATACCTGTACCTATGGTGCCCTGGGTGCATTTTCCACCGGTGTTGGAAGTACTGATCTCGGAGCGATAATGGCCACAGGCGAGGTCTGGCTTAAAGTCCCGCCGACCATTCTGTTGAGATATGAAGGTTCTCTTCAACCCCATGTCGGAGGAAAAGATCTTATATTGCACACTATTGGCCTTATGGGGGTGGAAGGAGCCCTCTATTGTGCCATGGAGTTTACAGGAGGGGTAATCAGCAGACTTCCCATGTATCAAAGATTCACCATGTCGAATATGGCCATAGAGGCCGGGGGGAAAAACGGTATCATGGAGCCTGACGAGACAACGCTTGCCTATGTTGCCGAAAGAACATCTTTAGAACCCGATATATTCAGGAGTGATCCTGACGCGGAACATGAAAGGGTGATAGACATTAAAGTGGATGGAATAGAACCTCAGGTTGCCTTTCCGCACCTTCCCTCGAACGTGCGTCCGGTTTCAGAAGTGGGGGATATCCCGATTGATCAGGTGGTTATAGGTTCCTGCACGAATGGATGGCTGGAAGATCTCCGTGACGCGGCACGTATCCTGAAGGGAAGAAAAATTTCTCCTGGGTTGAGACTAATAATCATGCCCGGTTCTCCGTTGATATACAAACTGGCGATGCGGGAGGGTATTCTGGAGACATTTCTGGACGCCGGGGCTGTCATTGGCCCGCCTTGTTGCGGACCATGTCTTGGAGGGCATATGGGTGTCCTCGCGTCTGGTGAAATAGCTGTGGCCACGACAAATCGTAATTTTGTAGGGAGAATGGGACATCCTGAGAGCGAAGTCTACCTCGCCAATCCTTTTGTAGCGGCGGCATCCGCGGTGATGGGAAGAGTTGGCGGACCCGATCAACTGTAAAGAAAAGAATTTTTGGAAATGGAGAAAATGATGATACAGGGAAGAATATGGAAATTTGGAGATGATGTTGATACGGACGTTATCATTCCCGCAAGATACCTGAATGTGTCTGCTGAGGCTGAACTGGCAAAAAACTGTTTTGCTGATATGAGGCCGGATTTCGCTAGAGAAGTTTTGGTTGGTGACATTCTGGTTGCGGGAAAGAACTTCGGATGCGGATCTTCACGTGAACACGCACCCATCGCGATAAAAGCGGCGGGTATCAGGGCGATTATTGCTGAGAGCTTTGCCAGGATTTTCTACAGAAATGCCTTCAATATCGGCCTGCCCCTTCTGGAATCGATAGAGGCTTCAAAGGGCCTGTCCGACGCCGACGGTGAAGATGCCGTCGTCGATCTTGCCGCCGGAAGAATTGAAGGAAAAGGGCAGGTATTTTCGGCCAGGCCTATCCCTGATTTTATGGCGAAGCTGATCGACGCGGGAGGTCTGGTGGAGTATATAAAGAAGGTAAAGATTGGAAGATAATCAGGATGGATTCGTAAAGAGTCAAAAAACTCCCTCTCCCTTGATGGGAGAGGGTTGGGGTGAGGGTGTTAAGACTGACATTTAAAGAACTTGCCATTCCCTCCCGCCAAGGGGGGATGGGACTTTTTACGACCGTATCGATTATGTGTTCATTATATTTCTTACGATTTCACTCCCCATCTCGGCCGTCCCGATAATGTCACTTGTGCCGGCAGCAATATCCGCGGTGCGCATCCCGGACTCTATGGCACTTGTGACGGCACTTTCAATGGCTTTGGCGGCCTCTTCGTGATTCAGCGTATATCTCAAAAGCATGGCAAGTGACAATATCTGCGCAATGGGATTTGCCGTTCCCTTTCCTGCAATATCAGGTGCCGATCCACCAGCGGGTTCGTACAGACCAAATCCGGATTCGTTGAGGCTGGCAGATGCCAGAAGCCCCATGGAGCCGGTCAACATGGCACATTCGTCGGAAATGATATCCCCGAACATGTTACCGCAGAGCATGACATCAAACTGATGTGGATCTCTGACGAGTTGCATTGTCGCGTTGTCAACATATATGTGGTTAAGCTCAATATCGGGATATTCGCTCCCGATCTCGCTTACCACTTCTCTCCATAGTACCATTGAAGAAAGAACGTTGGCCTTGTCAACGGATGTCACTTTCTTCTTTCTCAGCCTTGCCGCGTTGAAGGCCATCCTAGCTATTCGTTCGATTTCCCCCCTCGTGTATATCATCGTGTCGAAGGCTCTTTCATCCTGCCCGTTTCCCGTTCTTCCCCTGGGTTCGCCGAAATAGATGCCCCCGGTGAGCTCTCGTACACAGAGTATGTCAAAGCCTTCTCCGACTATCTCGGAACGGAGCGGGCTGGAGGCCGAAAGAGCGCGGAAGATCTTGGCCGGTCTGAGGTTACAGAATAATCCGAAATGTTTTCGGAGGGGAAGCAGGGCAGCCCTCTCAGGCTGCTTATCGGGAGGAAGCGTCTCCCATTTGGGACCTCCCACTGAACCGAAGAGGATGGCGTCGCTGTCCTCGCACAATTTCAGTGTGGAAGAGGGAAGGGCTTCGCCATGTCTGTCTATGGCGCATCCCCCTGCGTCCGCAAAGTCATAGCAAAGTTCAAGTGAAAACTTCTTTTGCACCACATCCATAACCTTAATAGCTTCCTTCATTACTTCCGGACCTATTCCATCACCCGGAAGTATCGCAATCTTTTTCACAATTCGATATTCCTCTCTGTGTTAATAGTCATTTTAATGTAACCGTAAAAAACCAGAATCACGCAAGTTTGTCATTCCCGACCTAATCGTGTCCTCAGATAGTACAACGGGCAAATTATTGCAACAGCTTTTGCGCGCGAATGGGATTTTATATTGACTTAAAATAGTCTAAATGTTAGTGGAATGACCACTTTATAGTAGATAAAATGCAGGCAGAAAAAGTGAAGATATGCTGGATATAAAGTTTATAAGAGAAAACATCGATCTTGTCAGGGCGAAGCTGGAGGAGAGAGGGGATGCCATTGATCTGGATCAGTTTTCCGCGATGGATCGAAAGAGGAGAGACATTCTTCAGGAGGTGGAGACCCTGAGGAGTGACAGAAACAGTGTTTCAAAGGAAATAGGCACAAGGAAGCAGAACGGAGAGGACGCATCCGACCTTATCGCGAAAATGGGCAGTGTATCCTCCAGGATAAAGGAACTGGACGAAGCACTTAAAGAAACAGAAACGCTGCTGAACGGCCTGATAATGACCATACCCAACATGCCTCACGAGTCGGTTGTCTGTGGGGCAGGGGATGAAGACAATCCGGTGGTAAGACAATGGGGAAAAAAACCGCAGTTTGATTTTGAACCCAGACCCCACTGGGATATAGGCGAAGATCTCAATATACTGGACTTTGCGCGTGGTGCCAAGATAGCCGGCGCGCGTTTTACTGTTTATCGAGGTGCCGGAGCGCGACTGGAAAGGGCGTTGACAAACTTCATGCTTGATCTCCATACGACAGAGCATGGTTACACGGAGATATTTACCCCATTCATGGTGAACAGTGAAAGTATGACGGGGACGGGGCAGCTTCCCAAATTCGAAGAGGATCTTTTCAAGATAGCGGGTACGGATTATTATCTTATTCCCACGGCGGAGGTTCCCGTTACCAATATACATAGAGATGAGATACTGGATGAAAAAAACCTTCCTGTTAATTATGTTGCCTATTCCGCGTGTTTCCGCGCGGAGGCGGGTTCTTATGGAAAGGATACGAGGGGGCTGATAAGACAGCACCAGTTCAACAAGGTGGAGATGGTGAAATTTACCAGGCCGGAAGAATCGTACAATGAACTGGAAAAATTGACAGCCAATGCCGAAGAGGTCTTGAAGAGACTTGGAATCCATTTCCGGACCGTCAATCTGTGCACGGGCGATCTGGGGTTTTCCTCCGCGAAGACATATGATTTAGAGGCGTGGCTGCCCGGACAGGACGCTTACAGAGAGATATCCTCCTGCAGCAACTTTGAATCTTTCCAGGCACGAAGGGCAGGCATCAGATTCCGACGCGAGGAGAATTCAAAGGTTGAGTATGTCCACACACTCAATGGTTCAGGCCTTGCCATAGGACGGACAGTGGTGGCGATACTGGAAAACTACCAGCAGAAGGACGGAAGCGTGATTGTTCCTGACGCTTTGAGGCCTTACATGAATGGGGTTGACAGGATAGTCCGGAATAAGTAAAGTAAATGATATAAAATCGGAGGGATGGCCGAGAGGTCGAAGGCGGCGGTCTTGAAAACCGTTAACCGAAAGGTTCGCGGGTTCGAATCCTGCTCCCTCCGCCATATAAAATCAAATTCAGAAGCGGAGAGATGGCTGAGCGGCTGAAAGCGATCGCCTGCTAAGCGATTGTACGCCCTTAAAGGTGTACCGGGGGTTCGAATCCCCCTCTCTCCGCCATATTTGTTTTGTGCGCCCATGGCTCAGCTGGATAGAGCGTCGGACTACGAATCCGAAGGTCGAAGGTTCGAATCCTTCTGGGCGTACCATTAATATTGAGGGGTTAGCTGGAATCAGCTGATCCCTCTTTTTTGTTCTGCTAACCCATAGCTAACCTTTTTGTTGTTTTGGTACTAAAAAAGCTTTGGCATTATTTGCTTCTTCATCCTGGAATTGGCCTTTTACGCTTTCAGAAAGACGAGCCTCAAGGTTTGATTTCATACCTGCAAGCAACTGCAATTCTAATTCTACTACGATCAGGACCGGGCAAATAAGAAGATCGTATCCGAATAGCCGCGATAAGTTGAAACAACTTCTTTCTCCTATAGTCGAGAAAATCAAACAAAAGAAAAAACGGTTCATCCCCGCGTGTGCGGGGAACATCTATCTCTTAATCAGTAGGTCGTCGGTTCGAACCCGACAGGGCCCACCATAAAATCAAGGGGTTACGAGAAATCGTAACCCCTTTTTTGTGCCCACTCGCTCCCGTGTAAGCAATATGTAAGCAGATCATACAAAAAAGGGCGGGGTTTCTCCCGTCCCAGCAATGCCCTCTGGTCCGAGGTCTACCTCGCCCGATCCTGCGCCTAACTGCATGGCCTTAATTGTATCTCCATCGGTAATGGCCACACACTTGCCGGGCCAGGCATGGGCGGTGGTGGAAAGCAAAACAAAAAGGAGACTGATGCATATTGAGAGTGTCTTCCGTAACTCACTGCACATGGTGTACATCCACGGTATTATCAACTTCAACAGAAATTGTGGAATTTTGTATATCAACATCTACAATATTCCCAATATCTACGTATCCATGTATTCTTATTAGGGGAATATTACTCATAATTCGCATTCTCTCCTTTTTACGTTCTTCACCTTTTAGGGTCTTTAGATTCCACCAATCCCCGAGCGTGGGGGGCTTGTTTATGAACCCGCTATAGGCAGGAGTAGGTTCCCATAGCTTTACTGCTATAATAACCAAGGAGACAGCTATTATACAAAGAAGAAATTTTGTGAATTTATCCATTTTGTCCTCCTTATATTATCTTTTTCTTTATTGTTTTACTCGTTGGGTTTGTCCTTAGTAAAACCAAAGATGGTTAATGCCGCTCCAAGACAACCCATCAACAACTTTTCCAATGATCTTAAACTGTGTTTTGCTGTTTTTCCTAAGAAACAACTCAAAAACCAAGTTTACCATTATTTTTTTGCATAAGTTTGTTTTATTCCTTCCTTTGGTTATTCTTGTGAAACAAAACAAGTAAAAATAACATACCGACCGATACCCCTGTTTCCTGGATAAATAGACGGATTAGGTCAATATTATAACCGAATGTTAATCTAATTCTTTGGCCTTTATCCTCTATGTCTCTTCCAAATATGTTTAGATGTGACAGTACATTGCCATATGAAATATCGGCAACGAATGCATATCTAATGGGGCGTTTCGATATATCTCTATCAGCACCGCTATATGTTACTGACCAAGGCGGATATAAAAACATCACACACATTATAACCAACCCAATCAACAATGCCCAACGTTGCTTTTTATTGATTCTGAATGAAAATTTGTGCTGACTACACAACTGCTTTAATAGAGTACGTTCAGCACTAAACCGCGCCTCCATAAATTCGTCAATGTCAAAATCGCCGCAGTCATATAGCTCCTTGGCGTCTGATATCTGCTTATCTGCCCATAATTCGTAATCCATAAAGTACCTTTCTTTGAACTATTTTTCTTGACCGGGTAACTTTACCATCGTTTTTCTTCGGTATTCCGCTATATCGTTCCATAGCTTTTTGCCCCCTATCTTACCCTCTGATTTTGCACACTCCGAAAGTAAACCATCGCGGCCCTCAATCGGTTCTCCATCTCTACCCTGTGGTTCAGAGAAACGGCTTTGTAAGTGATATACCAGGTGAGCACATTGTAAAATGCCCAAAGGCTTATTTCAGGGAAATCCTCATTGTTATAGCCGCTCGCGTCAAGTTCGATTCTCTGCTCTATCTCTTCCGTTGCATTCTTCCCAAACTTCATGGACTTCATAACTTTTTCGTATGTTGTTGGGTGCAGGGGAATTTGAGCTAAATTCATCCATTTCCCAGCTTGTTTTTCGAATCGCTTTGTGGCCGTGGCTATGTTTTTACGGATATTCAGATCATCTAATTCGTACACGTGACGCTTTCTAATATAGAATATCTCTTTCCCGATAACCAGACCATTTGCGCATACAAATCTGAAAGCACCGAGTATAATTATAAAGGGCCATGTAACATCATAGCTGTTAAACAGGTGCAGTTGAAGGTTGACAACATCCCCCTTGTCTATCTCAGCGGATATTCCGGGAAAAGTAAATGTGCACCGCATCCGTCCGCCGGCATTATAAAAATTTACTTCGTTATGATATTTTCCAAGATGGTCGTTACGTGCGATTATCGATTTGATGTGTCCGATGGCTTGCTCATGTCTTATTATTTTATAATCCTCTGAAACAATGGAAAACACCTTCCCGGTATTCGAATCAACGATTGCTTTGTACCCCTCTGCGGCGTGAAGCTTATTCTCACTACCCCAGGATACCGGCTGTTCAATAACTCGGGGAAAGCGTGGAAATAAATCCTGTTGCGCATTCGTTTGTTCCTGCATTTTTCTGCCTCCTTTCGTGGTAAAGGTGTCGCTATTTTTTCATTGCGTTTTTGATGAACCCGGGGAGAAAAATTAGGATGCCGATGGCGATTGCGAGGAACACTGCGAGGCCAGTTTGAGAATACTGATAGATAAGGTACCCGGGTGTAATTATGAATATAGCTATTATTAAAAAGGCTGCCCAGTACATGAAGTAAGACTCCTTTCTACATTCCCACAGCGAGTAAAGATAAAATTCTTCAATGAGCCAAAGTGGAGATAAAACAACCGCCCCCACCGCCACCACCACCGCTATCGACTGAAACCTTTTTTGCACCATCAATAAGCCCTCTGTCCCCCGTGGCTACAATATGCCACTTCCCTTCTACATTATCTGATTCATCCACTGTGCCAGTTAGACTTGATCCACTATCTGTAAGAACTATGAAGAGGCCATTTTCGTTAATGCCGCCTTCACCCACAATATTTTCGTTATATATACCCGACCATCCAGTACCTGAGCAGTACCCCGTTGATTCAGCTTTTATCGTCCATGAACCGGCATCATCCCCCGAAAACGTCCCTTCATATGTTCCTGAATATTCGGCAATTTTAGCTGCATTATTTTTTGAACCGGTTAGTGTGCCATAATCACCAGTGTAGGAATTGTTCCAGGTGCCTGTAAATACTCCAGATCCATCAATATGTCCTTCCATATATGCTCCTGTGGAGATAAGCCAGCTACCATCACCAGAGGCATTAACAGTGCCTGAACCATAGCTGGCTGCTTCATACATATTTGACCATGCTATCCCTATACATGCTCCGTCCGACTCAACGCGGGCAATCCATGTGCCGTTGTCGGTTCCATTAAACAACCCGCTATATGTGCCGGCATAATCTTCCACGCCGCCCCACGCCTGTATGCTAAAAGTAAACAAAACAACCAAAGCAATGACAAAGAAACCCAATACATTGTGACAAATCGTTCTTTTCTTAAACATGTTATTTTCCTCCTTTTTGTAAAGTTCATAAATTTATCATTGACATTCCATTTTTCAGACAAGACCAACTGAAGGTTACGTACCGGTCTGATTGCCGTTATATTCCTTTAATTATTTTTCTTACCTTTTTATCCAAATATGGATCGCAAGACCCCTTATTGTATTGTTTGCGGATAATCCTTTTCACATGGCGCGGCATAAGCAATCCAAAGCGTTTCCTTGAAAGAGCATACAGGAAGGAAACAACTATGCTATCTTCAGAATAACGCTCAATTAAATCTGTAAGGCCGCGAGCAACCTTTTTATCAAGCCCCATCTCTTCAAGCATCTCAATTGTGAGCAACGGCTTGTCTTCTCCCTGATCGCCATCGAAATAGTGCACAACTTCTTTCATGAAATTCTTTTTGGGGACATCTTTTGCTTCTTTCTTGGCCAGACAAAACATGGTTTGTCCCTGACCATAATTAATATATGGAGCTTCACTCTCGCGGAGAACAGTTCCAGTTCCTCCCCATCCGGCGGCAAGCATTTGTGGAACTTTCCGCAAGACCGGCAGATCTTTCGCCTTTTCAGTATCGGCACGTGCGTCTATCACAAGATAGTTTGTATATTCGCTCATCAATTGATACCTGATGGCAATATCTAAGTTTTTGGTTGTATCGGTTTGTCCCACCATCTCTTCATGCGCCGCTAAACGGGCTATTGTTCCCGGGATGTTGTCGGTGGAAATCTCTGTACCAGGTTCAACTACTCCTTCAATCTTTATCTCCTCGGAAAAGGCGTGGCCGTTTTCCGCAGAAATATCCATTCTGACCGATCCGGCGGGCTTTTCCGGAAAACGGGCGAAGGCGTAAACAGTATCCCCGTCATAAACAGATTTGATCTCTTCCGGGATCATTGTTTTTGCCCCGTCCGGCCATATGATTTTGATGTCTTCTGCCTTTGGCAGATATATCCTCTTGAAGTGGCGAACAATCTTCTCTTCCATTTCCTCCCTCGGGGAGACCAGTTCGCAGGCACCGCCAGTTTCTTCCGCAATGGTCTTTACAAATCCTTCCGACACGGAACTTCCAATGCCAACGGTAAAAATCCGGTGATTGGATTTTCTGGCTGTCTGGATAATCGTTTTACTCTCCCACACCTCTCCATCCGTTATGAGAAAGATTTCAGTAGAAACCTCCTGTGGTGATGGAGAATTAATCGCCGCTGTGAGAGCGTTTCCCATTTCAGTTCCGCCCATGTTGGCATCAATATGCCTGGCATATCTCTTCGCGCGGACAAGGTTTTCCCCTTCGGCTTTCACCTGTTCATTGAAAAGCATGCTGTAATTGCTTCCAAATGTAACAAGGTTGAAATAATCCTGTGGCCGGAGCATGTCGAGTATCTTGAAAAGAGCGTCTCTGGCCTTTGTTATGGAATCTCCACCCATGGAACCGGAACAGTCAACAACGATCTTTATGCTTCTGGGAGATGTGTTTTCTCCAGCATCAAACCGGGGATTAAATGAGGCAAGCAGCACATAGCCATCAATGTCACGATCTGAAACGGCAAAGCTCTTTTCATCCGAATCAAATTCGATATCGAGCACGAAATCCCGATCCATAAAGGCATCGCCGCCTGAAAATGTTACTGTTGGATGGTCAATATCTTTGTCGACATCTGGATTAAATCGTGTACTGACAACAACATCACGGGCTCTAAGAGCTTCGCTACCTGAAAGGATTACCGTCGTCTCGTCAGCATCCTTATTGACAGCAATATTATGCGAAGGGCTTTCAAACGATGCGTCTTTCAGAAATCCCCTGACGCTTAGTTTTAAGTTGAACAAGTTCTCGGTCACCAAGCTATCTTCCGGAGTCTGATGAGGTTCAAGCCCGGCAGCCTCGGGGTTGCCATACCTTGGAGCTATGGTTGTCGGCAGGAAAAAGCGGAGGGAATTGCCCTGCCAGTGATACAGCTCTGCATAAGTAAAAGAAATTACCGCCTCTTCACCAGGCATCAGATTGCCGACATTCATGGCATACATACCGGGCTCTGTCTGCTCAAGCATTATCGCGGTATCCCCCTCGGTAACAGCATCTTCGTACCTGTCCTCTGCCTCTGCTTTTTCAACCACAATACCGTTAAGCACACGATCCCCGATTGTAACTTCCAGATTCATAAAGACGGCATGGAGAGAAACGGGAAAGGTATAAACGGCTTCGATATTTTTATCTTCAACATTCTTGTAGATCTGCCTGACAGTGGTTTCGCAGATGAGATTGTTAAGAACCGAATTGACATCGACTGATTGAAGAGGCACATTTGATCCATTAACAGAGAGCAAACCGGTATCGTATGCATGCGCATTGTAATACATATCAAGACTTCCTTTCTTTGATCGTTTTGTAGTGCTTCATCACATCTTTGAAGATCGATCTGACTTCTTCAGGAGACAAACCCGAGCGTTTAGGCTCGATAGAAAGTTCCACACCATCTGCTATATGAAGGTGACTCCAGACCTCAATCGTGCCTTCTTTCTTTGTTCTCGGCGGTGGGAGCGGCTTGCGGTCTTGTGAGGTCCCTGACTCGGCCTCAATGATTTCCTTTATCCTCTCAAGAGAAATACCCGCATCTTTCCATTTGCGAATTGCCAAAAGCTGCTCAAGATGGCGATACGTGTAGCGTGATCCTTTTCCAGAACCTTCGGGACGATCAACCAGGCCTTTCTGAATATAAAACCGGACCTTCCGCTTATTCATCTCCACCAGGGAACATATCTCATCGAGTGTAAATGTCTTTGAATTATTCATGACACTTCTATATGACACTAATAGTGTCAAGGTCAAGAGATATTTTATCTCGGTATTTCGATTTACGAACAGCGAACGGTTCATTTTTTGGCTAAGGTTAACAAAAAGAATATTTACAAGGGCGTACTAAAAAAAGACGGGTTCTGTTTCTCCTGTTGACTTTGGCAGGTTGTCTATGGCAGCTTAACTGAGTGTCTGTTATTTCGGGAAAAAATCAAAAGATTTCATTTCATGCCAAGTCAGGGTTCTACTTAACTCGTCATTAGGTAAATCTGATTATTTTGTGTTTTTGGTAATCGGGTTATTGTTGTTAATAAATCGGGTATTGAAAATTCTGTTTAGCTTCCTGAAGTCGAGAATATTAATATTGAAAAAAATAGAACGACCAAGCTCACCATCGGCAATCGAGCGCAGCGTAATTGCCGTCCGGTGCAGCGATTTATTGTGCTATCTATAGATATTCTTTGAGTATAGCACGCTTGCGCTCCGCACTGTTTTCAATCACCTGTTTGGCCTGGGTGATGGTGGGTTCTGTTTTTTCGATTTGTGACACCATCATCTTTTGTGTGTTCATATCGGGCAGTGGTATCTGAATGCTGTCGAATGTCCTGATTGTGATTGAGTCAAATTTGCTGCCATAGGCATTGTCTTTAAATTGTTGAACTTCTCTACCAAGAATGTAATACAAAAAGCCATTGTCAATGGCGAGCTTACCTCTTAGCCCATAGCAGGATTGATTAAAAGTCATAGGAACCGCCATCTGCGCCAATGCGCCAACAGTTCCACGTGCTGAAATAATCAAATCATCTTTTTGTAGATATTTTGTGCTGCTGTTTTTTAATCCTGCCTCTGTAATCGTTTTTTCAGTGGTGGCAACATATCGCTGCTCATTATTAAAATCGGCGACAGAAAGCCAAGGTATATCACCATTCCAATATTCAGGCTTGCTGGTGCTTGGCGTCCCCCCACTAATAATCTCAACGATGTTTGATAATTTCTGTCGTGGAAAATGGCTTGTATAAATTTTTGAGATTTCCTTTTCAAGCTCACCCTTCGTCTGCTCAATCGCCTGTCGTGCTTGTTTCACTTCCTTGTCTACCGCTTCGCATTCGTTGACAATTTGTTGCTGGACATCGAGGGGCGGGAGGGGGATATTTTGACTATACGCATCATCCCTGTTTAATCCTGGTACGCCTGTTCCACCACTTAATTTATCTAAACCAATGGTACCAAGAATCAGATACAGATACTGATAATTCGTTTTGTGTGTTATTTCTTTTACATAGAAAGTCGTATCAATAGGGTTACAATCCTTATCTATCCAATTTACTTTACCCGCACTGCCTTTTCTTCCAATAACAATACAAGGGGCTTGCACAATAAATTTATGGTGATAACTAATGATACCATTTGAACCCACCACGGGATATTCCCCTTCAACCCTACTTTCTTCCGGTAAGTTCTTCCCATATTCAAAAGACATCAAATCCCCCAGCTTCACCAACTCCCACTTACTTTCAATCGCAATACTTTTCTTCGGTGTTAAACTGATCGCTTTATTAAACTCCTTGCGGGAGAAATCGAGCATATCGACCAATCCGGCAGTGGTGACAAACTCCTGCAATGCCTCCGGCACAGTCACCACCTCACCGTTAAAGTTCGCTCGAATCAGGCTGTTGATCTTGTCGGAATTTAATAGGTCATGAGGATCATAGAGTGGGGTTTGGATATTATTCAGCTTCAGCAAGTTTTCCAGTACCCGCTTATCATCCTGCTCCAAGGCTTCTTCTTCTCCTTCTTCATCCTTTTCAATCTTTACGCTTTGACCACCGAGATATTTAATGCCTTCATTGCCTTTGGCGCTGCTCCATTCGTAACCCAGAAACTTTTTCATCTCGGCATTGCCGGATGGCGAACGCACAATCACGGTTTTCGCTGGATTAAGGTTTGCCAGCACAAAGTAATAGAGCTTGTCTTTTTCAATGGTCTGAATGTAGGCCAGAAATTTCCTTTCCAGTTCAGACTGCTGATCGGCTTTGTTTAATGCTTTGAAGGATTTTTGTTTCTTGCGGTTTTTGGTCTCTGAAAGATTGTCAAAATCCTTGCGGTATTCAGTAAACATATCCGTATTCAGCAGGTTTCCGTTTGTTTTGCCTCGCAGCAGCGTTTTGTAATCATCCAGTTTATAATCCAAGTGGCTGCAATAGCTGCGAATGAAATGTTCATCGGCAAAGATGCCGTTTTTACTGTCGTCACCGTTAAACCAGCTTTCAATGCGGTTATGGTAATGATCGGCGGCGGGTGGGGTTTGTTTACGTCTGCGCAGAAACAGCGTCACGGTTTTGGTGCCGGTCTTGCCAAAGGTGCCACTGCCAAACTCGGCAATGGCAATAATATCAAAATATTTCAGCAGAATTTCACGGGCGGCGACATAGACATTGGTTTTTTTCGCCGTGGTTTTGCTACTGCCTTTGGAACAAACGGATAAAGGCATAATGATACCGGCCATGCCATCTGATTTCAGCAGTTGTTTTGCCCGTTCGATAAAAAAGGTTTCGATGCTGTTGTTGCTGGCGTAGCTTCTGTCTTCAATGCTTCCCATTAGTTCAAAGCGATTGCGATCTGAAAGTGTAAGGGTTTCCAGAAAGCCCTTGACGCTATAAGGCGGGTTGGCGATCAGCAGCGAATAGCTGCTATCCTTGACTTTCGGATTGTCTGCCAGCGCATCGCTATAGATAATTTGTATCGCATCCTGTCCGTACATAAAGGCCGATACTTTGGCAACCTTTGATAAACGGTATTCCTTTTCAATACCAACAGTTGCTGCGTGATAATCAGTCAGTGGCAAGGTTTTGTGTTGCTTGACCACAGGGGCTATCTGCATGGCATATTCATTCAGGAAGTGCCCCGCACCGCAGGCGTAATCAATCACTTGAGGCGGCTGTTCATGCTCGATGATGATCTTTTCCAGCGGCAGCGATGAAAGGATAAATTTGACAATGGGCATAGGCGTAAAGAACTGCCCTTCACTTTGTTTGATACCTTGATCAAGAAAACCCTCGAACATATCGCCCAAAAACTGGTTTTGTTCATTGGTCTTTAGATGAATATCCTGAAACATTCGCACGATTTTGAGTAATACCGCTGCATTTTGGCGAAACAGATTTTCGTTATGAACATCAATAAAAGCAAAATCGTTATTCGTAAAAAACTTGAGTTCCCGGAAATACCCTTTGATAATGTCGCGAGTCGCGTCAGGATCGTTTTTGAAAAAAAGAAACGCTTCATCAATAGTGGCATTATCGATATAGGTGACATTTTCGCCCAAAAATTCTTCCATACCCGCCTTATACAGCGATTGTAATCGGTCTTGCAGGTCAAAGTTGCTGTCATAGGCAATGCCTTTCCAGTAAAACTTGAGTTCATCGGGATTGCGGTTTTCATCGACAATCTTGCATAAAAACAGGTTGACCAGCTTATCAAAGGCATTTTCATGGCCAGATACATTGTGCTGTCTTAAAATCGTAGCAAATTCGTGGTATTTGCCTTGAATATCCTTACTGCTAATGGTTTGCAGGTCATTAAGTGAAAACTTGTTCTTGCCGATCTGGTAAGCAGGAATGTCATCTTCAAAAATACCTTTAGTTGCATAGTCCTTTCCGTATGTTTCAGCCCAGGCCTTAAACAGGTTTTCAACTTGCTGCGCATCTTTATAAGACAGTGGTTGCAGACCCTGCTTTTCCTCCAGCAGGCTTTCGTTATCTTGCATGATAATGATTTGATGCGTGAATACGGCTCTGCCATCCACAAAATCAGAGGAGTATAGACAGATAAATTTGGTACTTCTGGCTTGCTGAACATAGGAAAACAGTTGTCCACCATTGCCATGTGTGTCCTCCCATGCTTTGTCATGCTCTTTCCCTGCGGTTTTACATTCGATAATGAGTAAAGATTTCTCTGTATTGTCTTTGATAAGTATGTCAGCACGACCACCACTTGCACCGTGTCCTACTTTCCATTTTGGTTCCAGTTCAATATGCTCAGGCTTGTACCCTTTTTCCAGCAGGCGGTGAACGCATTCGAGGACTACAAAGTTTTCATTTGAGCTGAAATTACAAGTTTGCCGCTCATTGACAGTGAGACCTTTATCTTCGGGGTAGATCAGTTCTTCTTTTATAAAGTCAACTTTCAGGGTCGCATCTATCTCTTTAAACGATTTTGAATACACGCCTTTGCTTTCTTCAAATCCAAGAAATTCCAACAAGTCTTTTAGGTTGTTTTTTGTTATCATGGTTTCCTTTTTTACTTAATCATCCCAGCATATTTCCCGGTTTCGTAATCATCTTTCTCATAGTTGCAATCTCTTTCTTTCAAAAGGATGTAATTTTCAGAACCTTAGATATTTTCCCACTGAAATAAGAAATGATCTTCATCTATCCATAGGCCTGAGCTGATGATGATATTTGCCTTGGATCGAGTTTTGGAAACCATCCACTTATAGCATTTTTTATTATAATGCCCAACATACCCACCCTGTCAAGCGCTAATACCTTATGTACTGGGTTTATAATTATCAAATGACCCCGTATAGTTGGTTTTATGAAAAGATTTGACGAAAACGAAAAGGTTCTCCTGGGGAAACATATTCGCTCTCTGAGGAACATGAAAGGTTGGACTCAGCAGGAATTGGGTAGCCGTGCGGATGTTAATTATAAATTTGTTGGTGAAATTGAACGCGGTCAGCAGAATCCTACATTCAATGTGCTTACGAAATTAGCATTGGCTCTGGGTGTGGATTTACTTGAGATTTTTCGGTTTGGACATGAGATAGCTGATAGAAAAGAAGTCGAAACCCGAATAAAAAGGGTTCTAAAATCAGTACCGGATGAAGAACTAAGCCGGATTCTCATGGTTTTGAGTGTTCTTTATCCTGTTCGTTAAATTTGTGTTGATATTAACCTTTTTGTTAAAACCCGTTAGAGACATTGGCTGTGCTACATTTCATTTCTCAGTTACCATGGCATTGGCTCTTCTGCCGGTAACTCCTCGCAATTCATTTGAGACAAGAAGTAATCATTTTCAAGTGAAGCGATAAGCGGCTTGATACCCCACCGCAACATCTTCATATGGATATGACTGGAAAACATTATAAGGCCAATCTCTCCTTTTTCAACTCTCCACTTGTCTTGCCTTCTATTTCTATCATGAGTAATATTCTTATAAATGGACTATTTGAACTTGCCAACTTTGGGCCAATAGTTAGCAAGTGCCAAATCGGAGTAATCTTAGAGCCTGTAAGGGTTAGCGGCGATATTGGAGTAGAACTGAAAAAACAGCCCTTGACTTCCCGTTAAGTGTATGACAGATAATGGACAAGACTTAACAAGAAGGGAGGCTATAAATGGAAGCTATAATCAGGAATCCGAACCATCCCAAAAAGGGTTCAGTGATCAGGGTAGACCCGATCCGGAACATGAAAGACATCAAATCCATCAGGAAGCTCCTGGCCGATCAGCCGCGCAATCTTGCCCTATTCATACTGGGGACAAACACGAATCTAAGAGCATCTGATATGTTGGGAATCAAAGCTGGACAGGTCCGTGGTTTAAAACCGATGGATGAGATCGAGCTCCGAGAGAGAAAGACAGGCAAGCTCCGTCGTATCCCATTAAATAAGACGGTCGTGGAAGCGACTAACACACTCCTGGCTGCCTTCCCTTACCATGACGAGGATTCGCTCTTCAGAGGGCAACGTGGGCCGCTGACAGTGCCTTCTTTAACACGCCTTGTTAAAAGTTGGTGCAAAGCTATCAATCTGCAGGGAAACTTTGGCTCTCACTCGTTGCGGAAGACCTGGGGGTATCATCAGAGGGTTACATTCGGTCGGTCACTTCCGGAATTGATGGTCTGCTTTAACCACAGCCACCAGAAACAAACACTTGACTATCTCTGCACCCAGCCGGAAGAAATCCGGAGCATTTACGCGAATGAGATCTGAGTTAGACGGGAAATATTGTGGTGTGGGGAGGGATATTCCACTTATCAAAGCCCTTTACCGTAAAGTGAGATTACCGAGTATTGTAGTCGAGATTTTGGATGAAAACGTTTGTGTAGCAGATTTCAACCCGTACTGCTCAGGAGTGATCGAAGAAAAAATGAAATGTGCTGGTTATTGGAGTCACCTACGAATCCTCAAGATCGTTTCGGGATAAAATCAAGTATTACCACTTGAAGGCTTCACAAATGAGACATTTAAGAAGTTCCTATATTGGCAAGGCATCTATACCTTGAAAAACTGATGAAGAATATATGACAAGGATTGCTTATCTTTCATGCAGTCTATTCAATCCCATCAGGCGGCCATAATTTTTCTCTTTCTAATCTTTTTTCAATAACCTCCTCTGAAACTCCGAAAATTCGACAAAGTGCTGGTGATATACGCAATAAAACTGCATCAGGGTCTTTTGATGTATAGTCGGCAAGATTGCTTTCTCTAATCATTTTATTCAGTTTTTCTATTTCCGATTTCAAGATATGGCGAGGGACAAGTAAGCGACCAGCAAACTCGTTTGCTTGCCACTCACAGCTTCTGTATTCACTTTCGGGGACTTCCCCCATGAAGTCCTTCCATTCATCTGTTGAAGCGAAACCAATATTGGCAAAGATCTTTTTGTGTATGAAAAAATGTCCTAGCTCGTGAGCAAATGCAAAGCGCATTAAATTGGAGAATTTAGTGTTCATATAGCAGTTATAATCGACCACTATACCCGTCATATCCCGTCTCAATCCTGCAAAGATGTCAGCATCGGACCTCAATCCGCGCTTTGGCTCAACGTGTAAGTCTAACTCAAATTCCACGATGTGTTCCATGTTCACAGGAAGTGTTCCCTGCGGCCAATGCTTAGTCCGTATCAGTTCTGCTTTTTCCCAAATTTTTTCTTTCGCACGCCATTTACATTCAAATATTCCTTTTTGCACCCAATTTTAACTCCCTTCCCGTAAAAGGTTTATCAATCTTTCTAACTCTTCGGGTGTTGGTTTTTCACTTCTAATTGTTCTGAAAAACATTGGTAAAGCATTCAATACTTCTCGATCTGAAAGTATGTCTTTTGGAATTATCCCTGCGTCTATTCTTGCTTTATCTAACATTTCAACATACGCTTCTGAGTCGATTTGAATGCTTAAGGCTTTTGCTATTCTTTGCAACTTCTCAATGCTTTGAGGTGGCGCATGGAGTCCACGCTCAACTTTACTCCAGTTACTTGCGTCCGTATCAATTAGGTTGCAAAATTCTCTTAAACCAATACCCCCTTTTTTTCTTACCCCCTTTATTAATTCGCCAAACATGGCTATCACCACTCTCCTTTCCTCCTAGGTTTTTCATATAGGGCCCTCTCCTATTTTACTGTGGTAATCTCACTACCACGTGGTAAACATAATACCACAGATATCAGATGTCAAGGAAAAATAACACAATATATAAAAATAGTGACAGTGTCTCTTTTTAATGATTACAGAAAGAAATCTATAACCTTTTCTTTGCTCTTGATTCTGTCGACTACAGGAAGGCATCTGGATTTCACAGGAACCGAAAATAAGCTGTCCCCCTCTTTGCATATTTCATCCCGCATTCAATGATCTGGCCCGATCAGCCACATTGAAGTTTTGTATTTGCACTGAATGAGTGCGGTTCATGAAAATATGACATGAGCCAGATATTGTCTCCACCTTGTGCTCTCAAGATCGTTTGAGAAGAAATTCAGCAATTACCGTTCGAAAGTCTCACCGGAATATTTCTTGACAGAGCTTCATAATGTAGTTATTGGTTTAAAATACTTATAGATCTGGTATGCATCATCTGTGCTTTTGAACAACTGTAACCTTGGAGGGATTATGGTCTGATCATCTAAAGCTCTGTTTCTCACAATGAGAGATAGGGCTTTTGTTTTTTTGTGAACATCTTAATATTTGCCGTCTCTAAGGCAAACAAATGAGTGTTATAAGGATTTGCATAACACCCCATTATACTGATCAGTACAATAACTTGTTAGGCGCTTAGTGAGATTGGCATCGAAATGAAATGGACACGACTTGTAACATTATTCCTTATCCTTATAGCTTCAGTGTGTCTATATCTTTGGCTGAGGTTAAGAGGAGGAATTAGCGAGTTCGGATTAAACGCATTTACAGAAACATTAGGAATCTTAGTTACAGTATTGATAGTTGATCAATTAATAAAACGCCAAGAACAAGTGCGGCTTTTGCCGCAACAGGCAGCAGCTTACGAAGATGTTCGGCTATTAACTACTCGCATGGTCTCTTTTTGGTCTGAAACATATAAATCGTGCGTTCCCGGTCCAGCGCCAACGTCTCTTAAGGAGTTGTTCAGCGAAAAATCGCTCGAAACAATATGCAATCTTTTAAGTATGGATTCTCAGCCAAACGTAGTGCCAACGCGAACATGGTGGGAATGGTTTCCACAAAGCCAGAAAGATTTTATAAAGAAAGCTGAGACAATCTTAGAAAGGCACAACGCTATACTAGATCCTGAAGCATATAGCGCAGTCCACAAAATAGCGACTCATATAATGGATCCAGGAATGATTGCCACAGCAAGACAAATTGATATTAAATCTGGGTTTCCACGCCCCAAGGTACTTGATAGCTACTGGGTTCCATTGGAGGGTTATGGAGGCCAGATACTCTCTTTAGTTTCTTGGTGCGAGGAAAAAGTAAATGTACTTGAATCTGCAGGTATAAAGAATCTAAAAAAAGTTATCTCAGAGGTTAATCAATGGGAGCCACAAACATCGCCGCCCTGCATGATTGATGAAAGTGAATTACAGCAACAGATTAAGGCCGTTGAGAAATTCCGTAAAAACAACAAAACAATCAATTTATAGCGCGCCTAACAATTGCATCAAAACCGCCCGCAAAAAACGTGGGCTCGGACCTCGCTACCGCTAAGTTTGCCCGGGATTTCCTTAGTAACCATCCAGGGTTGATGAAGTGAAATACTCGCCAACCAGTCGCTGCACCGGATCGCCAGTAAATCCGGCTCCCGGTGAGCTTTGCGTTACTGGTTATCAAAAGTAATCTACAATAAACAATCCAATACAAGTTTTGTTTGTTACAGGAAGAAATACACAGGGAGGGGTATGTAGCTAAATTGAAACATCATACCCCCCATATTTTTGATGAATTTCCTGCATTCACGAAATAACTGATTCGCTTCTTTCCGTCGTGCAATAGCCTCAGCCGTATAATCGCCATGCTTAAGGTTTGCATTTTTCGATCGCAGCTTGCCTTCCTTTGTTCGCGGTCCTCGTGATTTACCACCGTGGACAAAACATACATTCTTTCCTTTCATGGCAGGGTTACCACATCTCTTCCCAGTACTCTTTGCCGTCGCCTGGCATCGCGGAAGGGATCGCAGGTCACAGGGGGGATTGTTGTTAAGCAGCCGTCCATAAGGAGCTAGCTTTGCCCGCCTTACTTGAGGTTCATCCGCATCATTTGTCATTATCCCTACCCCCCTCCTGGGTGACATTTCCAACAATTGCCTGCCCACCTTCGTTGACATGCACATGTTCAACGGTCATTTTTTGTTGCCCACCGGTTCTATAGCGCTTGAGCGCATCCATCTGCTGAACAAAGGTTCGTAGCATTTTGGTTGCCTGATTTATATTTGCTTCTTTTCCGACAAAGGTCTGGTCATTAATCATCGCTCGCCTCAGAGTTTCCATAGCAACATTATGGACTCCTAACATCTGAATAGCTAACATACCTTCGATTTCATCTTGTGGATGTATCCCATGCAGTAGCGCCGTTACTTTATTACAGAGACCACCAATTACCTTGTAGTCGTACGTTTCCAGCTTGCCAAATTCCTTGAAGGTCTCAACCGCCTGATTTATAAAAACCGTTTGCAAATCATAATCCGGCGTTCCAAAAGTTTCATACAGCTTAGCCGAATAGATCATTGGGTCAGTATCGCAAGCCCTAAGATTTATTGTACCGGATTTGTTTTTCTCTGCTTTGAGCTTCGGTGGTTTCTTCTCAAGACGCGCATTGAGTTTATTAATTCGTGCTTGATCTGTTTCAGAGTATTTCTGGATGTCCAGGACATTTTTATCTTCCTGTGGCTGGTTCGCTGCGTCTCTCTCTTTCTTTCTTTTCATATTTCCCCCTTGGCGCATTTGTCATTGTCTGCCCTGATTTTGTGCCAGTTAAACCATTTTGAATCGCTAGTATTCGAATGTGCCTATAACCTCTTTTTTCTCGGTCATCACAAACCTCCTCGTTATATTTGCAGCCCCTCTACAAATTTTTGCAGCCTTCCCCGTTCCTTAGTTTCCGTTTCTTCCACTTGTATCAAAAGCTCTCGGTCAATATGCTCTGCAATACAGTGTTTGACAATATCTCTCAAAACATCCGGTGGAAGTGAGTCAAGCTCGACCACGTTATCCCCATACTCGGAGACAAAGCGCCTGTAGTTCGGATCGGCCTGCTTTGCCGGATCGGAAGGCAGCCTGTATTCTTTTATCTGTTTAGGCGTTAAGGCTATCCGCTTAAAAGTCACGTACTGGCCGGCATCGCCATGGCCTTTGATCCTCTCCACCAGGCTATGGTAAATGCTCATACCACTGGGATCAAAGTCTCCTGCATAATAGAGGTAGCAGCTCTTGCCTTCGTCTATCTTTTCAGCAAACCGTTCATAGCTTTCATAAATAGCTGTCCGGCTTACCTGGCCTCGGACTACCATCAGGGGGACATCATAGGAGTATGTGACTTTGGTTAAGACACCACGGAGAGCATCCTTTTCCGTCCAGATTTCAATGTAGGCGTCCTGCTCCTGCCATTTGTCTTTTCTGTATGCATACTTGACAGTCTCAATATAGTCGGGAAGGTTGAACCACGAACTAGGCTTATCTACCTGCCTCAGCCTGTCGGCGAAAGCATCTTCCGGCAAGATGCCCTCATCTCTGCCTATTACGCATAGTCGTGACAATTTCATATAATACTTCTGCTGGTTGGGGATGATCTGCTTTGCCACGAGCTGGTAATATATCTGCCGCAGAGTAAGCGGGAAATCATAGCTCTCGATAATTTCTTTGACTTGTTCTAAAAGTTCAAAGGACTTCTTTTGCATCACGCCACCTTGTTTTTCTTACGTTGTTTTCTGGCCTGCGTTAGTCTTTCTGCTACCTCCGCCCTTCGTTCAGGAGTTAGCTTTCTCCCGCTTGTAATTTTGCATGCGCTAAAGGGCATATAGGGGTATAAAGGACAGGACTCTATCCCACAATCAACCTTCCCATCAGCGTATCCATTGCAACACTCATAACACTTAGCCAGCATCACTTCTTTTCGGGTTAATCGCCCGCCTTCCAGGTAGCTCAAGAGTTCCCGTTTGCCCTTTGCCGTAACCCCGTATTTCTCAACATCTTCGTGTTTCATGCTTTCCCCTCCTACCCCATACATATAAAGCTATGTCTTTACTGAATTGATTTCTTTTTCTGGCTAGGATCTTTTCCCTTCTCCTTTTATTCACAAGAGAGGGAAGATTTTTGCTTTTCATTCTTTTCCATTTTCACTCAAAAAAGTTAGACAGTTGGGTCTAGTAGAATCAAGTACTTAAGACAGTTTAGACACTTTTAGTATAAAGTCCCCACGGAAAACATAAAAACGTCAAAAGAAAGTTTATCTATAAAGCGTCTAAACCCTCTAATCATGAATAAGCCCCAATCCTACATAATAGATATATTGACCCTTGTACGAGTCGTACTTCTGTTTAATCTCTCGCCCAAATCGTGTGCCATTGATTGCATGGTGACATTGGTCTGTGCACCATGTTTTATATGTTTGGTACAGTACCCCAGCCTTTACCTCGTATGTTTCACCCATTACACAGCACTCTGTAATAAATTTGCTAATCAGATCCTCATCTTCCCTGTATTCGTTAGTTGCTATTTTCACCGCTTCCGGTGCGTCAAGTCCTTCTGCCTGCCATTTTAAGCACCCCTTCACAAGCCACGCTAAGATCCCTGAACCCTCGGCCTTGAGTTTCTCCATCAGACCTGTATCTGCCTTCCGTTCGTTCGTTTTTGTGGGATTTGCCACAAAGGATAGAACGAATGGGATTAAGGCTATTCGCTGCCATAGGGCGTAATCGTTCGCCGGTGCCTGGGGTTTATTGTTTGTGAGTAGTAGTAATAGATGTGTCGGTGAAAACTCTATATGTCTTTTGCCGTACATCGGTCTGGCATTTAGTGTATCCCCGCCAACCAATTCCTTGAGCTTGCCAGTGTTTAATCGGCGTCCTTCGTTTGTTTCACTGGCCCACACAAGCCGCTTTCCACGGAGTTGCAGTGTGCCGGTGTTGGGTGCTCCACCCTGCCTGCCAAATTTCTGGTCGAGTAGCAGCTCGGCCTCTGCTTTGTATGCTAAATCGCCCAGAACGTACTTCAGTGTCTCCGTTAACGTCCCCTTACCATTTCGACCCAAGCCCCACATAATCACTATGATATGGATTATATTGAGGCCTGTTAGCCCGTATCCCATAAGTCGCTGAATGTAGTCCGCAAGGCTTTTATTCCCATCAAATATCTCGTGTATGAATTTCTCCCACTGTGGGCAGGTTGCATCTAAGCCCAACCACTCAACAGGTGCTGTGGTTTTTATATAATCCTCTGGTTGACCTGCTCGGTGTACTCCCGTCTTTAGGTCAATAACCCCATTTTTACAGCCTACCAGCCAGGGATCTGTATCCCATTCGTCCCCGGTAACACAGAGGGGTTTGCTGCCGATCCTTGCGGACAGATTCAAGACAGCGGCCTTTCTCTTTATTGTCTGTAAAGCTCGAATACGCTTGAAAAGCAGGCCTTCGAGTTTGCCACACTGCCCCGCAAGCTCAGAATTACCAGCCTTTACAGCATCCAGTTTTGCACCTGCTTGTATCTGTGCTTCCCCCACATACGCATCAATTACTGACTGGATCGCTGCGGTTGTCTTGTCTGTTGTATCCTCTTTCCATGAATGGCCAGTAAAATAGAACCACGTTTGTAAGGAATGGTCATAAATGAATTTGCCTCGTTGTCGCTCCTGGAATAGAAGCGCGTCTCCGTCCTCATTTGAGTTTAAGGCGTCTAAAATGTTTATGCCCTCATTCTCTTTTTGTATAGGTTCCCTTGAAGCCTTTCCCGGCTGGTATGTTTCCGAAGTATGATTGATTGCATTTTGAATTGTCATCGCACCATAAGTTTGGCCGTCTCCATAATGTTGTTCATTCCATTTTTCCCGCATTAACCCTGAGTTCCGAAAGGCTTCATCCATCGCACCGGAGTCATTATCAAACCAAAAAGCCAAATAGAAACATAAGGCCTGATCCGCCTCTGAATGTGAAGGATAATCTGAAAAATCCCCCTCCCATAACTTTTTAATCTTTTCTCCGTTTTTTGACTTGAAAGCCTTGTTAAGCAAAGCTGCCAAAGATCCTGATTCGATGCTCCCAGGTGGCTTAGGTAAGTTGTGTTTTTTCGGCTTATCTGAAAATATCTCAGCGTGGATCGCTTCCATCTCATCTTGCCGCTCGTTGATTGTAACAGGACAGTCTGGCAATCTATGTCCGGTAATTGTCAAATATCGTCCAGTCTCATACACTTCAAAATTGCCCTTCTTACGCCCCTCTGGCGGCAGTTTTCCCTTTAGGAAACCTCGTAGACCAGTTCCTGATGGTGAAAATTCCGTATAAGTGTCTAAGCTTTCTACAATGCTTTGCGCCCACTTTTTGATCTGTCCGGTTTCCGGGTCAATACTGTGGTCGAGATCAAAACCGACGAACGGATCATCTCCTGTCAAAACAAAGCCAACACCGGAATGTCCGTTACCCTGGTATGCCTGCCATGCTGTATCAAAATCCGCCCAAGTCTCAGGGTTATCAGACTGGGCATATTTTCCTGTTTTGGGGTCATACGGTGGCTTTGTCGGCCTCCCGTTAAGGGTTTTGAGTTTCCAATTTACCCAATGGGGAATCGCCTTTAGTTCCTCAGGAATATTCTCTTTTTGAGGTGTCAGCGGTTTCATTTGTTCCCTCCCGGCAGTGAATTTACTGTCAGGTCACGGCCATGGTAATAACGTTTTTCAAAGTCCCGTACTGACCAGCCAATCCCCGCCCTTTTCACACCTCTGAGGTGGCTTAGAAAATCAGTAATATTCATTTTCCTGCCTCCGACAGATAATCACTGGTCAGGACAGGATTGCGGTAAAACCACTCTTCAAAGTCTCGCACCAGGTAGTAGACCTTGCGTGATACCTTGTAATATCTCGGCCCCGTTCCATGATATCGCCAGTTCGCCAAAGTCCCCACTGGTGTGCCGTATATCTGCTGGCCCTCCATAGGCGTTATGGCTTCCCTTGGTAATCTTAGATTTTTGTTGTATTTTTCTTTCATTTCACTCAACCCCCAATGCTCTTTTGAAAATTAGGAAAGACCTCCTCAGTGCTCACCTTAAGAGCCGTGGAGATTTTCCTCACTTCATATTTCTTCGGCCTAATTCCACGCTCGATAAGGCTGATACGCCACTGTGGAATGTCTGACTGCAGGCCCAACTCAACTTGACTTAACCCTTGTCTGATTCTTTTAATCTTCAGTTCGCTAACCATTTTCCATCTCCTTTTTTTCTAATTTCGAAAACAGTATAAACCTGAAAAACGATTAAATCAAGCATAAGTACCCGATATAACTCAGCTTATTGGTGTAAGTTTGGAGGCAAGACCCCGAGACTACCTTAAGATAAGCAAGGAGAAAGTTGCAATAAATGTAGCATTTACGTGGGATTACGGGTGGTGTAACTTTTTAGCTTTTTGGGGTGATTTTTTGCGGAACGGCATCGTACAAAGATGCGTCGCCAGACTCTTTATCTGCTCTTATTACTTTTTTCACTGAGCGTAACCGATTTTTGATTCTTTCTGCGTATAATTTTTCGCGATTTACGTTATTTTGGTTGTCAGCCCAAAGATCAGTGACTGCAAATACGATCCCCAAGTTCGATATCATTTTGCGCTCGCTCAGTTCTGGCAAATTTTTAGAATAAAGAAGGTGTGCTCCATTGATCATCAGATTCTCTCTTTCTTCCCAATGATGGCCTTTTGGCTTATAATTCAAATCGTTTGCCTTTCCGATTTGTGCCACTTCCTTTTTTGCGTGCTTCCTTACCCGAGTTAATTCTTTATCAAGATGGGCTTTGCTATATCCCTGTTTTGCCGAAAAGCTTTTCGCTGCTGTTATATAACTTTGTTCTATTTCAGCCAACAATTTTTCTTTCCATTCTAACGTTTTCTCTTCTTTACAATACCATATTATCTCGGAAAGATCATAAGTGAAGGAGTCTATCTTGAAAAATAAATCGTATAGATCGATAAGCGTTTCGGCACTCAATCCCTTAATAACGCCTTTGGTGGGCTCGAGATTCATGTTGTTACGACATCCAATAGGAATGGATATCTTTCTGTCATCAGAAGTAAGAACATACAGCTTAGTAGGTACTTCGATGATTTCAGGAGGCTGAGGATCCTTCGTTGGTGTTTCAATACTTTCAGAAGTTTGAGGAACCTCAAACTTTTCTTGCTTGAATGCAGTCTTAAGAATTTTGCTTTGTAATTCATGAATCGGATCCGATTCTGGGAAATCATGTTTGCCCATATTAAATCCTTTCTTGTACTGTCATTCCGTTTCTTCTCCCATTAAATGCCTTCTCCAAGTTTAGCGTTGCTTTTCTCTTCTGGTCCGGCATCAAATGCGCGTATTTCAGAGTCATGTCCAAACTTTTGTGACCCAGGAGCTCCTTAATGGTTAGAATTGGTTCACCTTGGAGCGCAAGCCAGGAAGCAAAAGTGTGCCGAAGTGAATGAAACGTTATTTTCTGCCTTCGGTCGGTGACGCCTTCGTTAAAGCCAAGTTTCTCAGTAATTCTCTGAAACAATCTTGACACTGCAACTATCTTATTCCCGTTCCTGTCCTTAAAAACATACTCATCCGGTGAAATCGGCATATGTTCAAAAAACATCTCTTTGACGGCTATGGTCATGAAAGCCTTGCGTGTCTGTTTGTTCTTTGGGTCTGAAATGTTTATGAGTTCGTTCTCAAAGTCCATATCCTGACCTTTCAAGCTGAATATCTCGCCAGCTCTAAGTCCACAATGAAGGCTTAATAAGGCCATGTCATGCAACTGTTTGGAAGTTCCTAGTAGCTCAGTTAAAAGCTGGTCAGCCTCTTCATATGATAAAAAACGTTGCCTCTGATTCTGGACGGTTGGCATCTTAACGCCCTTGATGGGGTTTTCGCCTTTGTATATACCCCACAGAATAGCCTTGTTGAATATTTGCCTGAATATTACCAGGACATGTTTCACAGTGGCAGGTGCAAGGCCATCTTTTAAAAGGTAAGCCTTTAGCCTTTCAAGATCGAAAGAGGATATATTGTTTAGCCTCTTATTATCAAAACATGAACTCAGATAGTTTCTGTATCTACTTTCCTCATCTCTACCGTTGCGTGTCTTATTTTGCTCCGCCCATGCAAGATATTTTACGGCCACATCCTTAAAGTAAGGGGCCTTCTTTCGTTGTTTGGGCAGTTCCTCGCTATGCCTTATACTTCGCAGTCTTTCAGATCGTATCTGACTTGTCAGTCTTGCCGTGTATCCTTCGCTCGCCCAACCAGCCTTTTCCCATATCAACTTACCATCAAGTTTATATGCAATATCAAAGCAAATATCTGGCTTACCGTTATGGCTTTTTGCACTTGACAATCGCGCATAAACACCTGTATGTTTCGTGACCGTTCTTTTCATTGCTTCACCCCTTACGAATTATGTTTATTGCAACTTCTTGAAGTTCGCACGTTGTATTCTTGCTAACCTATAGCTAACCGTCGTTTCCATGTTGCGTGACTTTCCGTGAAGATATTTTCTCTTTAAGACCTTTGTAAGTATCTTAAATTGAATATTAAATTATGTCAAGTGAGATTTTGTGAAGAAGCGTGAAAAGAGCTAAGAACGGACTACGAATCCGAAGGTCGAAGGTTCGAATCCTTCTGGGCGTACCATAATAATCAAGGGGTTAATTTGGTTTAACCCCTTGATTATTTGTTCTGAGGGTTTTTGTAGGGGAATTTTTTGATTACAATACTGGATAAAGACTAAAACAGGGAGGAAATAATGGCTTCTAAGGATAAAGTTGTAAGAGATGCCCAGAAAGTTTACGTGGAGGGTGTATTGAGTCGTCGTCTGAAGGCTCTGAATGAAAGTGGTATCGAACCGAAAGAGATAGCGAAGGACACCTCTGTCAGAAAAATAAGGGCCGAGATAAGGAAGATTGGTGCCAGGCTTGCCGTTATAGACAAGAAAGAAAAGAAAATAGAAGAAATGGCAAGGATCAAGGCCGAGAAGATGTCCATTCCCAAGGAGGAAAAGGCCAAGGAAACAAAGGTGGCAGAAGAAACCTCTGAAACGAGTAAGCGCCAACAGAAACTGGAAAAGAAGATGGAGAAAAAGAAGGAAAAAAAGCAGGCAAAAGAGGGCTAAATTCCCAACGCTCCGATTCAGCTCAAAAAAGCAGGGTTTTAAAAGGCCCCGTTTTTTTATGATCGGCAAATACCAACACATAAACAGGTCAATGTCAGATTTATGGGAAACGGGACTATCCTTGCGCCAGCAGTTAAAGTTGTTATATGATAATTTCTCTTTTTCGAATCAGTATTCAGATACATAGTAACAAAACGCTTTCCTCAAAAGGAAAGCTTAGTGGTAGTATTAGTAATGGTTTTTTTGAGAGATAAGCTTCAACACCTTGTAACCGTTCACGGTTCACAGTTATAGAGTTACGGTTGAAAAAACAGAGAATTGAAATCAATATCCAAAATGCTTCAATCATTGCATAGTTTGCTGGAAAAACTGTGAACCGGCAACCGTGAACGGC
>Ga0307992_1000135_pt1 | contig 47778 bp, 52 predicted proteins | sample EllFjometagen133_FD_203162 | JGI IMG/M metagenome (GOLD analysis project Ga0307992, IMG submission 203162) | Marine microbial communities from Ellis Fjord, Antarctic Ocean - #133 | ecosystem: Environmental > Aquatic > Marine > Unclassified | place: Southern Ocean | collected 2014-10-08
GCAACTATATTATGAAATTCAACTTTCTCTTGCTTTTGACCACTTTGATCATTCCAAATTAAATTTGTAGCAACTCCGAATGACGCAACGGTTTGCCCACTTGGAGTAGTTCTAACTTCTGGATCCCTAGTTAAGTTACCGATAATCATAGCTTTGTTTAAATTCATAGATTTGTTTTCCTATAAATTCACAAAATAATTTATTTGAAAATTTACTGGAATTAATTTTTAATTTACGTTTGTATTGTTTTATATTCGTTAAAATTCGTGTGTAAATTTGTTTAATTTATATTTTACAGCAGATCATCAGTGTCTAATAATTCATCGAGTTTCTCATCAAGATCTTTCAGCTTCATTTTGTTTTCATCTTTTTCTTTTTTAGCTTCTGGCTTTTTCTTTTCTTTAGCCTCTTCTTTTTCTATCTCATCTTTAGCTACTTCAGCTTTTTTAGCTTCAATTTTTTCTAAAATTTTATTTTCCTCCATTAATTCCTCCGCAGTTTTAACTCTTTTGCTAATAATTTGAAATCTTATAATCTCACCAGATGTTCTAATTAACATGTTTATTCTTTCTAGTTTTTTTGGATCCAAATCAAATTCCAATACAAAATAATACCCATGTGTAAATTGTTTTATTTTGTAGGCAAATTTTTTCCCTCCCCACTCTTCTTCGTGAGTAATTTTACCACCTTCGTCGGTAATAGTTTTTTTTATTTTTGTTGCTATTTCTTTTGCCTCGTCTTCTGTATATTGATTTGGCACAATATATAGCATCTCATAATGAGAATCTCCTTCTTCTTTAACTTTTGACATAATTTTTTAATTTGCCCGCTTCGCATCGACAAGCGATAGCGAATCGAGGCGGGTAATTTATAATTTGTAGTAAAAATTATTTATTATTTACTAATTTCACTTTTTTTAATAAAAATAATAAAACCCTCGGTATTCTTAATAAAAACAAGGGTTTTCGAAGAATGCCTTCCCCGGTTTTGCCGGGGTCAATCGCTTAAACGATCTTGGAAAGGTTTAAATTGTATTTCTACATTAACATATCACTTAAAAAAATGCAATACTATAAAATAATAGCATACGAAAAGTTATTAAATTACTTTTTTCTTGTTAAAAAACAATTCCTTTGCTAATATTAAATTAAGATATCTATAAATTTATAATTAATTTGTAGCAAATGAAATACTTTTTCCTCTTAGGCACAAATCAAACTCTCTCAATAGCAGAATTATCTGCTATTTTTCCTCGAGAAATAAAAAATGCTGAATTATTACTAAATGAAATTTTAATAATAGATATAGATGATATCAACTCTAGTGACCTAATTAAAAAAATTGGGGGTACTATTAAAATTGGTATTATAAAGAATGAAATAAATTTTGGAGATATCGTCCCTGAATCTATCAAGTTAATAGACGATATCAAAAAAGAAGGAAAATTTAAATACGGTATTTCATATTATGGAAATAAAAAATTTAATACTTTAAAAACCGGTCTAGAAATAAAAAAACATTTAAAAAAACAAGGAATAAGCTGTAGATTTGTCACCAGTAAAGAAAAAACTCTTTCATCTGTTGTAGTAGAGCAAAACAACTTAATTACCAGGGGCGCAGAAATAGTGCTTATAGAAAATGAAAATAAAATATTAATAGGGCAAACTATGGCCGTACAACCATTTAAGGAATTATCATTTCGTGATTATGGAAGACCAGCCAGAGATGACCAATCTGGAATGATTCCTCCAAAACTCGCTCAGATAATGATAAATTTATCAAACCTCACCCCTCAATCCCCTCTCCTAATTAGGAGAGGGGAAGGGAACGCTAGTGAGCGGGGTGAGGTATTATTAGATCCCTTCTGCGGATCAGGCACCATCCTCACCGAAGCTATGATGATGGACTACAATAATATTATAGGCTCGGATCTTTCCAAAAAAGCAATTGAAGATTCTCAAAAAAATATCAATTGGATAATCAAAAAATTTGAATTACAAAATATTAACCATCAAATATTTAATATTTCTGCTACTGAACTATACAAAGAAATAAAACCAAATTCAATTGATGCTATTATAACCGAGCCCTATCTCGGCCCACAAAGAGGAAAACATGATATTAAAAAAACAATCAAAGAATTAGAAACATTATACAGCCAAGCAATTAAAGAATTTAAAAAAGCCTTAAAAGATAACGGAAGAGTTGTGATGATTTGGCCAGTTTTTCGTAATAAAAAATATTTTGACCAAATCACACCAAACACAAAAGGTTTTAAAATAATTAATCTATTACCAAACAACTTTCAAAATAACAATCTAACTCTCTCAAAAAGAAACACAATTATTTATGGTCGCTCTGATCAGAAAGTCTGGAGAGAAATACTAGTTTTAAAAAAACAATAACATAAAAAGGGGGGATAAAAATGAAAAATCTACTATCTTGCTTGCTCTTTACAATCATTACAATTTTTATTCTTCCTTATCACGTTCATGGAGAAGGAGGTAGTATAGATACTTTAAAATTCTGTAATGAAAATAAGGAGAGAAAAAAAGAGATATTCTTCTATGAACATTCAAGAATCAAAATTGGCTTCGAACAAAGAATAAAAGAACTGGATAGCTATAGAGAGCTTTCATACGAGGAATACTGTATGCTTCATTTTCCATTTTACGTCACGATAAATAAAATGCGGAACAACCTCAAAGAATATACCAGTATTGACGTTAAAACAAAAATTTTTTTGGATCAATAACTCTTTTTTACCCTGGTGGGGAATTATTTTTTGGAAATAGTAGTAAATTTGAATTTACTACTGAAAAATTAGAATTAAAAATACAATTCTCATTTCATTTTTAAAAATCCCCTGTTTCACTTTATTTGAAACAGGGGTTTATTTTATTTTTATAATAAAATTTATTAAAATACTTTATTTATTAAACAAAAAATAACAGATACTACTCCATCTTCGCTTATCAGCTTCGATGGACAAACGTCTTTACTTATTAAATAAAAAATGGCATATGTCTCCATCTTGGATCATATAATCTTTGCCCTCTGTTCTGACAAGTCCTTTCTCCTTCGCTTGTGCCTCGCCACCAGCTTCTATAAACTTCTCCCAATCAATAACCTCTACACGAATAAATCCTTTTTCAAAATCAGTATGAATAACGCCAGCCGCTTGAGGCGCTTTTGAGTTTTTTGGGGTGGTCCAAGCACGAGTCTCGTCTACTCCAGTTGTAAAATAAGTAATTAAACTTAATAATTTATATGATACTTTAATTAACTTATCTAATCCACTCTGCTCGAGTCCAAGCTCTTCTATGTATTCAGCTTGTTCTTCTTCTGGAAGACTTGTTATTTCTTCTTCTTGTTTAATATTCAATTTCAATACTTCACCATCCCATCCTATTTCTCTTTTATCACTATCTTCTTTTTCGTTCATAACATAAAGAATAGGTTTAGTTGTTAGAAGGTTTAAACTCTTAATCAATTTCTTGTCATCATCATCTAACTCAAGCTCACGAGCAGCGTTACCTGCTTCCAAAATTTCTTTAATTTTATCTAATAAATTTTTGAGCTTTACAAGTTCTTTGTCTCCGCCCCTTGACTCGCGTGTCACTTTTGAAAGTCTCTTATCCACGGTTTGTAAATCAGCAAAAATTAATTCCATACTTATGGTTTCTTGATCGCTTTCAGAATCAATCTTTCCATTCACATGCACGATATTGCTATCCTCAAAATTTCTAACAACTTCACAAATCGCATCACACTCTCTGATGTTTGCTAAGAACTGATTCCCAAGACCTTCACCTTTGTGGGCACCCTCAACCAGGCCAGCAATGTCTACAAACTCAATAGTAGTTGGGATAATTTGTTTTGGTTTAGATATGCTCGCAATTTTATCCAATCTTTCATCTGGTACTTTTACCACACCAACATTAGGATCGATTGTACAAAATGGATAATTAGAAGCCTCTGCTTTTTTATTTGTAAGCGCATTAAATAAAGTTGATTTACCAACATTTGGAAGACCAACAATTCCTATTTGAAGTGACATATTTTATTTATTTAAAAATTAAGTTTTATGAATTAAGAATATTATTTATATATATTTGTGTCAATGCAAGTAATTTATTCTTAAATATAATTACTAAAAAAGTTTAAAAACCATCCGGGGTCTGGGGTGGAGGTTAGCGCCCCTGCTAGACGCAATTTAATATCAATTGACGCTATAGCTAATCTGGAACCCCAGGATTTTTTGTTACTTTTTAATCCCAAAAAGTAAGCCCGCGACAGCGATTCGCACCAATATCAATAATTCACATACCTACGGTCCACCCCTGGATCCCTGCCTACCGGCAGACAAGCCGGATATTCGCTATCGCTCGTCCGAGATAACAAATAAAAAAGACTCGTTTATAAATAATTGAGTCTTTTTTATTAAAAACCTAACACCTAACCCCCACACTTTTCATTCCTACAAATTGAAGCATAAAAAATAGGTACTATAATAAGAATCAACACTGTAGAAAATATAAGACCAAAAATAACAGTCAAACTGAGTCCTCTCCATAGTTCATCAGCATAAATCAATGGAGCGATGCCCGCTATGGTAGTGATAGAGGTCAAAAATATTGGTTGCATCCTAGCCGTACCACCTTCAATAATCGCTTCGTAGAATTCCATGCCATAACCTATATTTTTATTTATCCTATCTATCAAAACAATTGCATCATTCACTACGATACCAGCCAAAGAAACAATACCAATAAATACTGGTAAGCCAAATGCTTGTCCAGTAATAGTAAGACCAAATATAACACCAATTAAAGCTAAGGGCAAAGAAAATATTATAATAAATGGTTGCTTGAATGAATTAAACTGTAAAACCAAAATCATCGCTATTAATAAAATAGCTAAAATAAGAGACAAAAATATTTCTCTAAATGATTTTTCTATTTCTTCAGTTTCACCACCTACTTTTACACTTACACCATCAGGAATGTTCATAGTTTTTAACACTTCTTCGAATTCAGCAGTTACCTCTGATATATTCACTCCGATTTCCACGTCAGCAGTTACAGAAGTAATTCTCTCGCCATCTCTGTGCCCAATAGAAAGCAGAGTTGGCTCAAACTTCACATCAGCTATTTCTTTGAGCGGAATATTTTCTCCGCTTGGTGTTATCACTAATAAATTATTTAAATCATTTACATTAGTAAAAGAATCTTTATCATATTTAACAATCACGTTAACATCGTCACCATTCAAACTAACCTCAGTTGCCTCAATACCATAAATTGCCGTTCTTAAGTTTGACGCAATTGTTATTACACTCAATCCATAAAAATTTGCTTTTTGTTTATCAATCGTAAACACAAATTCACCCGGTGCATTATCTATACTATCTTTTATATTTATAACACCTGGAATATTTTCAAAATATGTTTTTATTTCAGAAGTTAACCCTGTCATATCTTTCAAGTCTTCTCCGAAAACACGCACTTCAATTGGGGCGCCAGTTGGAGGACCGGCCGAGAGTTCTTCAGCTCGAACAATCGCGCCTTGTATGCTTTCTAGCTTGGGTCTCATGGATTCAGCTATTTCATAACTTGTTCGATCACGAATTTTTCCATCCACCAAGTTCACATAAATACTTCCGAGATGAGATCCGCCCGATCCACCTTCTCCATAACCCAAAGAAGCAGATGATCCGATACTAGTAACATAATTATCAAGTTCAGGAATTTGCGCAATTATTTTTTCAGTCTCTTCAACTATTATCTTAGTTTTATCCAACGTAGATCCAACAGGAAGCTCAATGTTAATAACAAAATAATCAAAATCAATTTTAGGAAACATTTCTATCTTCATGAGCCCTCCTATCGGGAAAGCTATTGCTACAAGAAATAAAACTACAGAAATCGTAATAGCGACTCTTCTTTTTTTCTTACTAGGCAAAACTGCTCTATGAAAACTCTGATATCTTCCATGCAATTTTTCAAATAAAGAAGCTATAAATACATGTCGCTTCTTATTTCTTCCTCCACCCTTTTCATTATTAGAAGTTTTTATAAACCTAGCCGCCAAGGTCGGGATAACAACTAGTGCCACAAAAAGTGAAGACAACAAGGTAACTGAAATTGTTTTTGGCAAAATACTCATATACTCACCCATAATTCCAGAAACCAAAAGCATCGGTAAAAAAGCTGACACGGTAGTCATCGTACCAGCGGTTATTGCCCATTTAAAATTCCAAACAGAAAGGATAGCTGCCTCGAGCGGTGTTTTTTTATGATGAGTCATATATTCATTTACACCTTCAATGATAACAATAGAGTTATCAACCATAAGACCCAAGGAAAGTACTAGCGAAAATAACACCATACTATTCAAGGTCATGCCTTGGAGATATAAAAACAAAAATGAAATCAAAAAAGCTAATGGAATAGAAATCGCTGTTATTAAAGCGCCCTGAAAACTAAGTATCAATAATAAAATAATATTTATCAAAACAAATGTCTGCACACCACTTCCACCAAGTGTTTTTAAATCCTTTTTTATAAAAACCGAATTATCATTTGTTTTCAAAATATCAAGATCATTCGGCAATGCATCATTTTCATACATTTCATTGATCTTGGCTTGTGAATCATCTACAATATTCAAAATATTTCCGCCAGTTCTTTTGTACACTTGCAAAGAAATAGTATTACTCGACTCTTCACCCAAAAAACCTATCTTTGATTCTGTATCTTTGTCTTTATAACCATCTTTTACCAAAGCAACATCTCGCAAAAATATTGGCACTTGCTTATTAGTGGCCACAACCACATCACCCAATTCATTTATGTTTCCAAACTTACCTTTTACTCTGACATTATATTCAAAACCGTCTACTTCAATGTCCCCTGCCGGCAAACTAACATTACTAAGTTGAATAGCATTAATTATTTGACCCAATGAAATATTAAAGCTAGCTAACTTTATTTGACTAACAATTACTTTAAATTCTCTAGTCAAGCCACCAAGAATCTCAACCTTGCTCACGTCAAAAACACCTTCAAGCTCTTCTTGAAGATCGTCAGCATATTTTTTTAATTCCTCATCATTATATTCACCACTCAAAGAATATGTAACTATTGGACGATCATTAAAATTAATTTCTGTTACAACTGGTGATTCTGCCTCATTAGGTAGCCCTGACCCTACATTATCAACCGCGTCACGTAATTTTCTAAAACTTTCTTTGAGATCTGCCTCAGCATTGTATTCTACAAAAATACTTGAAAATCCTTGACCGGAAGACGAAGTATATCTATTCATATTTTCCAATCCATCAATTTTATCTTCGATTTTTTTGGTTACTTGATCTTCAATATCCAGAGGAGTTGCTCCAGGATAAATAGTAGTCACCACAGCAAAAGGCACTCTTACTTCTGGCTCTGATTCCTTTGGTAAAGACATAAGAGCAAAAGCACCAGCTATAACAACCACTATTAAAATAAGGTATGTAAATCGAAAGTGTCTTATAAAAAAACCCGCTATTGAATTTCTTTCTTTCTTATATGCTCTTTTTAACAACTCTTCTTTTCTCGATTTAAAATCCGAGTCTTTTAGATTTTCATTGCTATCTAATTCGCCATTCATATTATTCTAGAATTAAATTTATTATTGAATACTTACTTCACCCTTATAGCGTCTCCCTCTTTCAGACTTTTTGCTCCTTCGACAACTATTTCTACACCATCTTCTAGTCCATTTAAAACCTCGACAAGAGCTCCTTCAGTTCTACCAAGTTCTACTAAAAATTTTTCAGCAATACCATTATTATTTACAAATAAAAAATTTTCATTTTGAGTTATTATCACAGATTTTAAAGGCACAAAAACTGAATTTTTATTTGTTTTTGTTATTTTTTCTACTGGAATATTTACACTAACAAATGTTCCTGGAATTAATACTTCGTCGCTATTATCAAAAAATATTTCAACCATAACCTTTTTTGTAATCAGATCAGCCGAAGGATTAATGGTTAAAATAGTTGCCTCTAAGTCATCATTTATCAACACCTTTTGTCCCAACTCTATTCTATAAATATCATCAGATGATAAGTTAATTTCAATTTTTACATTCTTGGCCTGAGATATTTCTGCAATTTTTTGACCTGGGTTTATTTCTGCTCCTAGTTCTACAAACTTTCCTGTCACTTTCCCACTTATTGGGGCTCTTACAGTCATATCAACCACCTGATTTCCAGTTAAATTTAATTGCCCCTCAATACTATCCAAAGATGTTTGTGCACCAATAAGTTGCTGATCCTGAGCCTGTTCAGAGTTACTCAAGCTAATTATCGCATTATCGTACCCTAGCTTGGCTATTCTTAATTGATTCTCAGCTGATGCAACTGCGTTTTCCAAAACATCTAGACTTTGTTTATTTTGCAAACTAGAATTTTCAAGTCCCTGCAGGGTTGATTGAGCACTCAATAATGCAGTCACAACTGTATTTCTTAATGTAGAAAAACTAGTTAACTGAGCACTTAATTGAACACTAGTAAAATTATTATCGGTTATTGTGTTATTCAAAACTACAATTGTGTCATCCACAATTTCTTTTGTAAGTTTTAATGCTTCAACTGCTTCTTCAGTATTTATTTTTATATTACTTCGATTTGGACTATATTTAGAAATATTATTGAAACTATTTTTTGTTTCTACGTACTTTCCTTTTGCATCATACAAGCTCTGTATATTTTTTTTAGCCAACACTCTATCTATATTTGCCAATTGAATTCCGTCTTCTGCCTGAATAATATAATTTACCTGATCAAGAGTAGTATTAATTGTATTCAAATAACTATAAAAAGAAGATATTGCTGCATCTTGTGTATCAAAAACGCTTTTTTCTTGAAGCGCTATTGAATTATTTAAATTATCTTTAGCATTTTCCAAAGATATTTCAGCAGACTTAATCGCTTCCTCTGCGTTTAACACTCCAATCCCAGCCTGCCTAATTGACTCATCAGTTAAACGTTTTGTGCTATCAAGACTATTAACTGCATTAGAGTAATTAGTTTGCGCATTGGTATAATTTGTAAGTAAAGTATTACTAAACAAATCACTTAATACCTGGTTTACAAATACATCATCTCCTATTTCAAAGAAATCACTACTAACCGTACCGCCAACTATGGCTACAACATCAATTTTTGCCTCTGCTTTTACAGTACCGACTGTTTCAATAATATTACTGTTTTGTGACGATCTATCAGTTTTTAAGATTTCAACATCTTTATTAATCACAACTTTTTCATCCTGCTGATTATCATTGTTTGAAGAAAAATATTTTACTCCTGAGTAAACAGTACCAATGATCAAGACAATAATAACAAAAGAAGAAATCTTTGATCGTAGTAATATTTTTTTAATTTTTTGAATCATATTATTATACATATTAATATTTAAATAATTTCTAAACTTTAATAGATTACATGGACTTTGTCAATACTACATTTTAGCTAATTCTAAACAAATAATTTAAAAAATAATCCCACGATATATAGATTTTTGAATAAAAAAAAAGGGGCCCAGACGGGCCCCTTCTTTTTATATAAAAAATGAATTTATGAGCCGATTGCTGAGCCCCAGCCCTAAAGGTTTATTTCCGATCCATCTGTAAAGATAGATAAGAGAATCCCAATCCTTCAAGGTTGAAAGCCTTTTATACCGACTTGTAAAAAGCACTTTTTACTAATTTCGTGGTTAAAATTTACTTTTTTTGAAATTTTGGTAAATTTCTACCTTTTTTTTGTTTTTGTTTTTTTGTTTTGCTACGTCGGTCTTAGCAATACAACTAGTAAAAAGTAAAGAGATTTTTCCAAAATATCTTAGAAAAATTTCTTTTATGCAATATTTAAAAGATCTATTTTTTTTATTTTTATTTTACCATCTATAATTAGTATAACACATATTTTAACATAAATCAATCGTGTGATATAAATAATTTATATATCAATATTTTAACTAACATTAAGTAAAATTTAAAATAATAAATATTTTCTGCCAAACTTATCCACACTTAAGTCTACAATACTGTGGACTTAAATCTAAAAGTTGTCCCCACTAAACACAGCTTATCCACAATTCTGTGAATTTAAAGTCTACTTTAGCGTGGACTTAACTATATTATCTTAAATTTACTTATTTTTCTTATTATTACCTTCCAATATTCAAAGTCCACTAATTAGTGAACTTAAATAATATGTTTAGCATTACGTATCATTTTTTACTATTCAATACTTATGTCTACTGTACAGTGGACATAAATATTATGCTACACATTATTCTAATCATCTTTCATGCTAAGAGAAGCGCCCTGTAGCGTAAATTTATAATGCATTATTAGTGTTTCAACTATTTATTAATAGGTATATTCAAAACCAACATGGGGGTTTGGGGGTTGAGTTTTGCGCCCCTGCTAGACGCAAGTAAATTACAATTGGAGCTATAGCAAAATCGAAACCCCCAAAACTTTCCTGCCTACCGGCAGGCAGGTTGTTTCTTTTTGGTTACAAAAAGAAAGCCCGCGGCAGCGACTCGCACCAATATCAATAATTATTATTCTTATGAACCTATCCTGGATCCCGGATCTTCACTCCGTTATGTCCGGGATGACAAAGGAGGGAGAAATTATTCGTTTAATAAAAAATACCGCCCAAAATAGACGGTATTATAAAAACTGAGGTCTGGGTGGGAATCGAACCCACGATAAGGGTTTTGCAAACCCTTGCCTTACCACTTGGCGACCAGACCCATATATAATTTTGTTTTGCAAACCTTTGCCTGGACCCTGTCCCGTTGGATAACGGGAACTTGGCGACCAGACCATTTACCACTTACTTTGCCTCGCCGAAGCTTCAGCGTAGGCGGGGCGACCAAACCAACTTGTCCTCCGAAGCTTGCGCCACCGCTAAAGCTAAGGCGACACGCGGTTAGCGTAGGAGGAAAAAAATATGAATTCAAAACATTGAATTCATTATAAATATAACAAAATATTTCATATAGAACAAGAGTGTTTATTCTGTAATCTTCTACTATTATGCTTTAAATAAAATAACACAGATTACACTGTGTTACACGTTACATGCCATATGTTGTATGATATTACTCTAATATCTCAATTCTACCATATTTAACCCCAAATTGCTTCGCATCTTGCTTTTCCAACATCCAAATATCAACTCTATTAGTATAACGTCTATTCATTCGATCTCGAACAACAAACACTCTATCACCAAAATGATCAGGAATCTTTACTTTTGTACCAAATTTAAGGAAATTAGCTGCAATTGTATCCTCAATACCATGTTCACACACATTAAAACCATTAGCTGTAATACAAGGAGTGTCATCACATTGATAAATATCTGAATTATAAGCCGTAAATGTCGTATTTACCGTATATTTTGGACTTAAATCTATATTTTCAGGTAAATATGCGTTTGTTATGTTTTCCTCTGATACAGATTCTATTAGCGTCCCATTAGCGATTTCAGCTTCTATGGCTTTACTAGCTAAGGTCGGGAACGGAAATAAGGAAAAATCAAAGATAATTACAAAAACTAAAACAAAAAGCAATTTTTTTGCTAATTTTGGTGAAATTATTCGATTATAATTCAATCTAAGTCCTTCCATACAAATTTTATCTATTTTTAGATAAAAAATAATTTATATATAATAAATACGCTAAAATTAGCGCAATTTTTTCTATTCAAAAATCCCAACCTGACTATTTTATAAAGGTTGGGATTCTCTTATTTATACTATAAGTATATCATGCCAAATCGAAAAAGTCAATCAAAATTATCTACTCCCTCTCCTGTTTATAAGAAGGTCGGGGTGAGGTATCTACTTGACATTTTATACAAAATATGCTATATTAATATAATAATTAATTGATCTTTTTGAAACTAAATATACTTTTTAATTATCGGAGGTGTTTACAATGAAAAAATTAGCTCTTATTTTATTGACTGGAATAATTTGTTTTGGATTCACTGGTTGTGCCAGCTTTGGCGAAAAAAAAGATTACAATGAAGGAGATTGGTACGGTCTTGCTGGACCAGATACTGTAGCTCGCATTGAGCAAGACAAACTTGCTCTTGAAAAACTCCGGAAATCAGATATAGTATCTGATCCAGTGCTAGGTTATAAAGGTGTTGTTAAAAATTTTAGTACAAACCGATACACCTTTAAGCTCATTGGCCCGGAAACAAAAAGTTATTTTCTTTCCCCAGGAGAAAAGACAGAAGACTACCTAATTCCTGGGGATTATGCCTTTACAATAAAAAAAGGGGGCAAGAAAGTTGGTTGGGGAAGCTTTAAAGTCGGTCCCCAAATTCAAGTTTTTGAAAATATAAATTATCACTGGTTTGTTTATGCAGATCAGTAAATAAATATATTTTTAAAAATATAAAAGCCGTTTCAAAAAAGAAACGGCTTTTAAAATATATCAAATTACATCATTAACTACTTCCTCCTACATTAGTAGTGTTACCACCCAAATTACTAAACACATAATAAGTAATGGAGTAGGCAGCTATTACAATTATGAGACCAATTATAGCTCGTCTCATTATACTAAGAGCTTCCTCTACTTTTGCTTCATCACCTCTAGCTGACATATACTTGTAGCCTGCTAATACAAATAAAAACACAAATATTATACCTAATAGTCCCAAAAATGCTTTTATGCCTGCAGCTGCTATATCACCAATCTTCATTGTAGGATTAAAATTACTTGCTCTAACAAATTGCTCAGTGTTGCCATCGAGTATTCCATCATTTAAGTCTGAGGTGTCATTTAACAAGGCCGCATTCGCATTGGTTACTGATAAAAACAAAATAAATAAAGATAAAACTGTAATATTTATTTTTTTGAAATATTTTTTCATAAACAATTATTTATTTATAAAATTAAAAAATATAAATGCCCAGGCCGCATAAGAGGCAAACACTATAATAAGACCAATAACTGCTCTTTGAATTGTAGCGATAGCCTTATTCATTTTTTCCTCTTCGCCACGAGCTGTCATATAATTATATCCTCCATACACGACTAAAACTATAAATATAATACCAAGAATTCCCAAAAAAGCGCTAACCGCAGTTCCAGCGATAGATGCTATAGTTGCTGTTCCATCAGTGTTGTAAGCACCCTCTTCACTTTTTCCACCAGCTACTGTTTTTAGATTATCTAATATCTGAGTAGAAGCAAATACAAAATATGGCAATACTAGAATAGTAACTAAAAAAAATAGTATTAATAATTGTTTTATAACTTTGTTCATATAATTCAAGATAAATTACTTATAACAAATTAAAAAATGAAAATCAATCAAGTATTTTGGCTATTCCCTGCCTCGTAACCAGAACCAGACCCAGTGGGAGCACTCGAGTTTCGTAAGGTTGCATCACCAATATTATCTACTACGAAATAACTAATAGCATAAGCCGACACAACTATAATTAAACCTATCACTGCTGCTGTAATTAATTTCTTTGATTTTTCAACTGTCTCTTCGTTTCCGCGAGCAATCATCCAAAGATATCCTCCATATATCATTAACGCTATAAATACTATTCCCAATAAACCAACAACGGTATTTATAATAGCTATAAAAACATCAAAAAAATCTTTTTCTAGATACCCAGCTTGCGTACCAGCAGTTTGAGCATTTGTTAAAGCATTACTTAAATTTGGAGCCGCTAACAAATTATTACCAGAAAAAAGAAATAAGAAAAATATTAATAAAATTAACATTTTTTTTGTTATCTTTGTCATATTTTTCGTTTTTAATTTTTTATTTAATAAGATGTGCCAGAAAAAACTTCAAATACTAATACAAATATTCCATAAGCCATCATTGCTACAATTATTCCTACTATAGCATTTTTTAAAATATTCTTTGCTTTTTCTATTTTTTCTTCATTACCTCTGGCAGTCATCCAGATAATTCCAGCATAAATTGTTACTATTAAAAATATGAAACCCACAAACCAAACAAAAAATAATTTAAAAAATTTTCCAATATTTTCTGGCAAACTATCTGATTGAAAAAAATAACTATCGTTAGCATGCCCTGTTTCTGCGCCTGCCTGCTCCAATCCCTCTTGAAAACTGGTATCAGCATACACCGGAGAAAACGACAAAAAAACAAAAGCAATTGCTATCACGTATATAAATTTATTAAAAAACTTCTTCATATTCTATGGTTGATCATTTAATATATAAGCACCACTGAAAAATACGGTTATTGCATAAGCTACCATTACAATTATTAAGCCAAAAATAGCTGCTTGTATCATATCCATAGCTTTCTTCACTTCTTCTTCATTGCCTCTAGCCAACATCCAGATAACTCCACCGTATATAAGAAGTCCAAGAAATAATATACCTACAAATGACAATCCAATACCTATTACACGACCTATTATTTCAGCTGGCTCCATACCACTGAAAGGTACTGAATCTACACCGCCACCATCTCCCAAACCAATTTTTGCTGTATCGTCCAGATTATCCGATAGCTTACTCGCATTGACTATTTGAATAATTGTGAAAGAAAAAAGTACTAATATAACAAATACTACAATTTTTTTATATTTATTATTTTTTAACATGGTTTGCATGATCTTTTTATTACAAATATTTATTTCTCCATAAACGAACCAGATAAAAACGCGGTAAACGCATAAGCTGCTAATACTACCATAAGTCCAAATATAGTTGCTTGTATCAAGTCAATAGCTTTCTTCACTTCCTCATCGTTGCCCTTAGCCAACATCCATTTGATTCCACCATAGACCAGAAGTCCAAAAAATAAAACACCTATAAACGAAAGACCAATTCCTACTATACGACCAATTATTTGAGCTGGGTCCATATCAACAAATGGTATATCACCAGAAGAGCTATCACCCAAGCCTGCATCTGCTGAAATATACAAATTACTAAAAGCCTCGACCTGAGATTTGCTATAATCTGTATCGGGCGTAGCCAAAACATTCTGAGCTACCAATAAAAACCCAAACATCAATACAAAAAATACTAATACTTTCTTATATTTTAAAATCATTTTATTTCATTTATTTTCCTCCTCAGACCTAATTCAATATTAGAGCTGAGGAGGAGCTCCGAATAATTTCGGAACACCTCTATTCTTAAAACCGGTTGCAAGAATAATCTATATACTATGAAACCGCTCCAGTAGCATCATAAATAGCAGACATGACAAACTTGGCAATACCCCAAGCGGCCATAATAATTACTAATCCTATAATACCTGCGGTGATTAATTTTTTGGCTTCATCAATCTTATCTTCGTTCCCTGCAGCAGTCATCCATTTAAATCCACCCAAGATAATAATAACCACAGCAACGATACCCAAAAATCCTAAAACAACATTAATTATGCTAGCGATAATAATTCTTGGATCTTCGTTACCCAAACCAATCGCATCTTCTACATCAGTTTCGTTTCCTCCCCACAATAATGTGTCAGCATCAGCCAAGGCCACAGCGGGCATCAGTAATAATGCGAACATAGCTAAACTCATTAAAAATTTTTTCATATGTCACCCCCAATCTAAATTCTTTGTAAAACACAAATATTTTATTTACGCCTTAAAAGGAATAATTAATAATTAAAATTTTCTAAAATAAATAAAATTGTAATAATTTTATTTATCAACACTTATAAAAATTATAACATAATTTACATCAAGAACCAAATAACACGCAACAATTTAAAGACTAGTCACGTCCTTAAAGTATACAAAAATACTATTTATTACTATTTTTATTATAAAAAAATATTAACAAGATAACACCAACCACAATTAGACAGTCAGCAATGTTGAATACGGTAAAATATTTAAGATCCAAGTAATCAATCACAAAACCATACTTTATTCTATCCAGCACATTACTAATAGCTCCCAAAATTATCATCAATACAAAACTAGACAACAATAACTCTCGCCTTTTATATAAATAAATAAAATTATATAAAAGCCCTATTATGACAAACAAAATAAACCATATCAATAATTGACCGCCTAATGGCAACGAGAAAGCAATATTGTAATTACTGACAAAATTAAATCTAAAAAAATCGCCCACCAGATCAACACTATATAAATTACTTATGGCTAATATTTTTAAAAATCTATCCAATGCAATAAAAAAAACAGCCCCGATTATTATTGAAGCTGTCTTTTTTTTATTTGCTTTTAACATAAAATTTACATAGTGCCATTTTGTAATTTTGTTTTACATTCCACGCAAGCGCTAGCAACCGGACGCGCAAGCATTCTTTTTTCACCAATTGCTTGATTACAGTATTTACAAACTCCATAATCACCACTTTCTATTCTCTTCAAAGTTTTATTGATATCTCTTAAAGTACCCTCTAAAACCTTTTCGGTAGCGATATTTGTTGTATATTCATCAATTTCTTGAGCATTTTCATCTTTTTTATCACCATAATCAGGAAACTTGGTTGTGTAGTCGTCTTTATCTTCGGTTTCACCAGAAATATCTTTCAAATCTTTTAAAATCTGCCCTTTACGAACAAGTAATTCTTCCTTTATTTTATTAATAGCCTCTTTACTCAAGCTACTTTTCTGTTTTTTTGTATTTTCCATATTTTTTCTATTAATTTGCTCCCAAAATAAAATTTCAGAAAAAAAATCGGCTGAATATTTATAAAAAGCTCGACAGAACTATTATATACCAAGCTTTTTTATTTGGCAATAGTCTGTATTAGTCCACCTCATATTGGAAACTAAGTTATTATTTATCAAATAATCCACAGGAGACATTAAGTTTAAGCCCCAATGGTATCTTTTTGTGTTGTACCATATAATCCATTCTAACATTTTTTCATTAAATTCATCTACATCATCAAACCACATTTCATTTTGATCTATAAACTCTTCTTGAATAGTTCTATTAAACTTTTCAATGTGTCCCTGTTTATACGGTTGTCCTTTGTAATTCCAATAATGAACAATTTTTCTTTTCTCTAAATACTGCATGAAATATTTATGAAATTCACTTCCATTATCTGTTTGAATTGCTTTAATTTTGTATGGGAATACTTTTTCTAGTTTTTTAATAAAATCTCTCGCACATAAACTATTGTGTTTAGTGTAACATAGTGCGAATGAATACCGACTATGAACATCCACGGCTGTAACTACATATCTCTTCATTTGTCCTACAAACCTAACTACTACATCTATTTCGATTAAATCACCAGGATTGTTAATGGCCAAATTACTTGGTTTTCTTTTCTTTTTCTTCTTTTTTATCACTTTAACCGTGCCATTATGATATACTTTTTGCCTATGATAATATATTTTCTTTTCTTTAATTATTCTCCCTATTTTTGATTCCGAATATATGGGTAACTTATTCTTTTTACAGAATATATCCAAATCCTTTTTTATTTTAGCTTTACCCATGTTAGGACAAACTTTTAATCTTAATCGCTTTATCTCTTTTATTATTAATGGGTGTACTTCTCTTTTGTTGTTCTTAGCTCTAGCCTGAGAACACGGATTCAAGCTAGTTATTTTATATCCATTATCTTTGTATGTTTTCCACCATAGATACAAAGTTGATTGTTTAGCGCCGTAGGCATCAGTAGTAGCCTGTAAGCCATACTTTTTCCAAAATAATAGTATCTTTACTCTTTGTTTAGCTTCTTTAGTAATCATATAATTAGGATAACGTCTTAATCCATAATTATATAATCCAGAAAATCCTTGACAACCCCCATATTTAAATCCTAATTGCATATATTTAGCTTATTTAGATTCCAATATGTGAGTGAACTTATTCATAGTCTACATTATTTCCTCTCCTTGTTTAAAAATAGGGGCCCATCCTACCTACCGGTAGGCAAGATGGGCGGAGATGAAGTAAAAATAAAACTCACCAACTATTTTGTCGGTGGCTATCTACATCTGCGGGAGTGACGGGTCTCGAACCCGCGACCTCTTGCGTGACAGGCAAGCGCTCTAACCAACTGAGCTACACCCCCATATTAATTTAAGATTTTTAAATAAACTCTTTTTGAAAACAAAAATAGTCTAATTTCTTGACTATTTAAGCTAAACATAATTTAACAAAAAAATATTATTTAGTCAATATTACAATCATCAACCTACACAACTCTTTTTATTTTAATTTTATTCTGTTTATTAGCCTATTTTTTTAACTTCTTATAAGTCATCTTCTTGAGCCCCTGAAACCATTCAGTTGAATCCGTATTTTGGAGCTCTATTACTAATTTTTTAGCAGATTCGGTTTCAACTGCTTTAGCTACATTATCAATCCAATTTTGAGCCGCTTTGTGACCTGTATTAATATATTCCTTGGCCTGGAAGGCCTGCTCTAGCCAGTCAGCATCCCTGGCTATTATGCCTTCTTTGGTATTTCTATTTTCATACTCACTAAAATACTCCTGCCATTTTTTCTCGATTGTCTCACCCAATAGTTCAGTCTGCTCTAAAAACGCTTTTTGTTCAGCATCGCCATTTGAGAAATATCTAGCTCCAACTTTGTCCTGGTCTCCAATTCTAGCCTCACCATTATCATGCACCAAAACAATAGAAGCTACTTTCTCAGGATTAGCGTCACCCTCCATCACTGCTAACACATAACCAATTTGCGCTGCCCGAAACACATGCTCAGCTACGCTCACTGGATATTTCACTCCTATTCTCCACCAACCAACATGAGCTTGTCTTTTGAGTTGACCTAACTCAAAAATAAAATTTGTAAATTTTTCAATAGATTTTTTCATATTTTTTAATTTATTATTTATATAAACATAATATCATTTTTAAATACTTTGACCAATTCAATTTATTATAAACTTTAAAGGCATCGATAACTAATCGATACCTTTTTTACACCCCCTTGACACCCCCTGGGGGTGTATGCTATGATGATATCTAGTTATTAATAATTTTACAAAATCATGAAAACAAAAGAACAATTAATAAATAATGTCATTGGCCAACTTAGTGGCATCAATAAAATGATGGATAATAAACAAGACTGCTTTTTGGTAATAACTCAGATAAAGGCAGCGCGATCTGCCCTTAACTCTGTAATGGATAAATATATAGAAGACAACTTCTCTGAGTGCATAAGCACTTGTGGCTCAATCAATAAAAAAAACATGATGAAAAAATTAATATTAGAACTAACAAAAAAATAAAATTATGACAAAACATTTTAACAATGATAATTTTCAAAAAGAAGTAATAGATGCTTCAAAAGACAAGCCAGTCTTGGTAGACTTCTTTGCTGAGTGGTGTGGACCATGCAAGATGATGAGTCCAGTAATAGATGAACTAGCTGATGAGATGAAAGAAAATGCAATAATCGGCAAACTAAACACAGAAGAGTCACAAGCGATAGCTGGTAAGTACAATGTAATGAGCATACCAACTTTGATAGTATTCAAAGACGGCGAAGTGAAAGAAACTTTGGTTGGGATGCAACCAAAAGAATCTCTCCAAGCAACTCTTAAAAAATATTAAGAAAAAAAATACTCCGATTTTACCGGAGTATTTTTTTATAGAGTTTTTTTAAAGTTATGGAGTGGTTGTAAAAATTTGTTCTGAGCTAGTTGCAACATTAGCTGATCCGTCTTCAGATTCTATCATATAATAATACTGTGTAGATGTCGCGAGATTAATCAAGAACAAAGAGTGAGTTGTAACTAAGACGCCATCAATAACGCTTAGTGTCGTAGTGACAATGTCTAGTGATTCGGTCGCATATGTTATCTTACTTGTGCTATCTTCATCTGTGGTCCAAGTAATAACAGTTGAGGTGGCGAAAACATCAGCTTGAATATCTGAAAGAATTGGAGAAACAATATCTGGCTCCTCAACTTCTTCTGAAAGAGTGGTAAATGATTGTTCTGTAGAAGTAGATGTGTTGTTACTCTCGTCAGTTGACTGAACTACAAAATAATATGTAGCCGAAGATGTAAGTCCCTCTAATTTAATTGAGTGCGAAGTGGCTAGTGTTTCATCTACTACGTTTGTGGTTGTACTTGCGCTATCCAAACTTTCAACTGCATACTCCAACTTCACTATCACTATCTTCGTCTGTGTCCCAAGTAATTATAGTGCTGGTAGCATCAACATCAAAAGAAATATTAGAAATTACTGGAGACGTAACATCTTGATCATCATCTGGTTGATCACCTTCACATGCACCTATAGTGTCACCATGCGCTAAATGAGCCTTTAAAGCATTAGTGCTCACAGTAATTGTATGAAAGTCATCTTGGTTTCCTGGAGGAAAATGACAAATAACAACTTTATTATTTTTTAAATTATTTTCAACATCTAAACATTGATCTAAATAATCTTGACCTATTTCAGCTTGAATGCCAATTCGAGATAATCTTTGTTGAATTTTATTTATATTTTTCTCAAGTCGATTGCAGTAACTTTGATTATTGCTAATTATTTTCTTAGTTTTATCTTGATGTTTAAAACGAAAGTTGTGACTAATAGATGGTGTTTGAATTTCTTCTTCGTCGGGATTATATTCATCTTCATCATCAATAGGATCTCCTATTTGATAACTAAAGAAAAAAGACTCCGGTATGTCATCAATTAACAAATTCCAGTTTTCTCCATACAGTCTTTTGGCAACATTTTCATTTTTTAACCAATGCAGTACACCTCCTTGACTAACCGTATAAACTTTTCTGTTATTTTGAGTCTTTACTAATAAAACTCCAGGTTTATAACTTACATTATCACCCAAATCATATTCAGATAGCTCGTCACTCTCAATTTCTATAACATCGTCAAAATTATCAAACCAACTATAAAAAACCTTAGCATTGAAAAAAACATATCTTGCACCATCTTCACCCAAATAATAAACAGTTGATTGCTTTTTTACCTTGAACACGCTCCCTGCTTGTATCTCTGATTTAGCAATAGTGCTCATAGCTATACTCCCAATCAAAAATACCATAATTAAAATTGCTAAAAATGTAATTTTTTTCATATGTTTGTATATTAATATTTAGCTTTTGATAGTGGAATTATAAATTATTATTTACTAAAAGTAAATACTAAAAATAAACAAAGGTATTCTTAGTAGTAAAACCTTTTTCTTTTAAAAAATCGCTTTATTTGATATTTTTTGGTATTATTATATTAAGAAAATAATTAAAAAATAAAAATTATGAAAACATTTATAGAGATTTTAAAGGCATTTTTTATTGCCTTGGGTATAATATTTTTTATTATCATTCTCGGGCTTATTTGGTTTTTCATATCAGATCCTTGGGAAATAAAACCATTAATACCGAGTCTAATCGGAATTGAAAAAAATCTTTCTGAAAATCAAGAACTAATCGAAGCTGGTGATCATCCGTTATTATCAACTGAACAAGAAAACACTTTAAAAAAAATTGGTATTGATCCAGCAAGCTTGCCAACAAAAATAACTCCTGAAATGGAAGCTTGTTTCACTAAAATACTAGGCGCAGAAAGAGTAGCTGAAATTATAAAAACAGGCTCTCCTTCACCACTAGATATGATAAAAGCAAAATCTTGTTTATAAATTAATAAATTTTATATGTACGCAATTATTGCAGCTATCGTAGTAAGTCTTGTATCTTTTATAGGAATAATTACAATCTCTATAAAAGATGAATTAATAAAAAAAACACTTCTCTCTTTAGTGGGGTTTTCTGCTGGAGCTCTTATTGGAGGAGCTTTTTTACATTTAATTCCTGAAGCATTAGAAAAAAATATTGGAAAATCTATTTTTCTGTATGTGATTATTGGTTTTTCTGCTTTTTTTGTACTTGAGAGACTAATTTTTTGGCATCATTGTCATAAACACGGAGAAGATTGTGATGTTCACATTTTTACATACATGAATTTAGTAGGAGACGGTTTGCATAATTTTATTGACGGAATGATAATTGCTGCTGCTTTTTCCATTAATACTAGCGTTGGAATAGCTACTACAGTCGCTATAATTGCTCATGAAATACTTCAAGAAATAGGAGATTTTGCGGTACTCCTTCATGGTGGTTTTTCCAAGAAAAAAGCACTATTTTTTAACTTCTTATCTGCAATCTTTGCTGTTGTAGGTGCTATTTTTGGTTTAATATTAGTAAATTATGTCGAAGATATTTCTTCTTTTCTAATTGCAATAGCAGCTGGTGGTTTTTTATATATTGGAGCTTCTGATTTAGTACCAGAGTTACATAAAGAACCAAAAATAAAAAAAGCTATTTCTTCCTTTGTTTTCTTTATCCTTGGCATTGTTTTTATGTATTTTTTAAAAACAATATTCGAGTAAAACTACCTCTCTCTTTCAAATAAGGAGGAAAATACAAAATAATGGCTATTTTTGGTTAAAAGCCAGTTTTTATGTTTATAAACACCAAATACTTGATATTTTTAATGCTTTATGCTATTTTTACAAATAATTATAAATAATACACCTTGTCTTGGTTTTTAGTAAAAAGGGAGCTACCGACAGTTCCCAATATTTACTATTTCTCGGATAAGGACAAAAAAATGTTAACAAAAAAAGGAAAACAAAAAATCATCAAAAAATTTCGTATTCATGACAATGATACTGGATCCCCACAGGTACAAATTGCTATCTTGAGTGCAGAAATTATACAACTAACAGATCACTTAAAAGAACACAAACACGACCATTCTTCACGTCGAGGTTTATTAAAAAAAGTTAGTGAAAGAAGAAAGCTTCTTAAATACCTTCAAAAAGAGGACGAAACATCATTCCAAGATCTTGCTAAAAAATTGAAACTAAAAATAGCCAAAAAAATGATTGAAGAGGAAGAAGAAAAAAAGAGAGTGGAAGCAGAATTAATTGCTGAAGAAGAATTAATGGAAGAAAAACTAAAAGAAAAAGAAGAAGCAAAAAAAATAAAAAATAATTAAACTCGTATATTACCCGTTTCGGTTTTACCGAAGCGGGTAAATTAAAATTAATATGATAAAACACAAGGAGCAAAGAGTGGGTATATTGATCGATGTATCAAATATGTACCACTCAGCAAAAAACTTATTCAGCAAAAGAGTAAACTTTAAAGAAGTTTTGAAAGACGCTGTGGCTGGCCGAAAATTAATTCGAGCTATCGCATATGTAATCAAAACTGAAACAGAAGAAGAAACACCTTTTTTTGAAGCATTATTACAACAAGGCTTCGAAGTAAAAATGAAAGATCTGCAAATTTTTGCTGGTGGAGCAAAAAAAGCAGATTGGGACGTAGGAATTTCAGTTGATGCTATCAAGCTAGCAGACAAACTTGATGTAATAATTCTGGTAACTGGAGATGGTGACTACCTACCACTTGTAAACTACTTACAAAACACAAAGGGTTGCCTAGTTGAAGTAATGGCATTTAAACAAACTGCATCTAGTAAGTTAATTGAAGAGTCTGACGACTTTATCAATTTAAGTGAAAACAAAAAATATTTAAGATAATTTAATAAATATTAATTAAAGTTTGGTCGTTGGATAATGAGCACTGTGAATACTTCATAGTTCTTGAATCTAATGGTCAAACACAAAACTAAATTATGAAAAAAGAAAATGTATTTTCTACAGAGTGGCTTGGCCGTACTCTCACATTTCGAACAGGTAAATTAGCTCAACAAGCTGATTCAGCTATCATCGTTCAATACGGAGAAACGGTTGTTTTGGCTACGGTTGTAGTATCAAAAGACGAAAGAGACATCGATTACTTTCCATTAATGGTAGATTTCGAGGAGCGTCTTTACGCTGCTGGTATTATCAAAGGGTCTCAATGGATCAAAAGAGAGGGTCGTCCTACAGATGACGCTGTTTTGTCAGGTAGAATGATCGACAGAACTATCAGACCGTTATTTGACGACAACTCAAGAAAAGAAACTCAGGTAATATTAACAATTCTTTCAGCTGATGGAGAAAACGATCATGACATCGTAGCTCTAATCGCTGCTTCAGCTGCTCTTTCAGTGTCTGGCGCAAAATGGCATGGCCCAATCGGAGGAATTCGTGTTGGTCGTGTTGATGGTAAATTAGTATTCAATCCAACTTACGAAGAAAGAGAAAAAAGTGACATGGATGTAGTAGTAGCTGGAACCGAAGAAAAAATAATTCAACTCGAAGCTGAAGGTAACGAAATCAAAGAAGACGAAATGTATGAAGCTTTAATCGCTGGTAAAAATGCAATGGCACCTGCTATTCAATTAATCAAAGAAATGAAAGACAAGATTGGGTTACCTACGCCAGTTGAAGAAGTTGACCCAACTGAAACAGATGAAGAAAAAGAAGCCAAAGTAACAGCCGTAAACAACATCAAATTAGCTGAAGAATGGCTAAAAGATAATGTAAACAAAACTCTTTTTGATAAGTCATACTACGAAAAGAAAGAAAGAAAAGCGGCTGTAGTAGCTATCAAGAAAAATCTTGATTTATATTTATATGAAAAAGGTATTAGCAGAGATGAGAGAAAACAAGTTATCAAAAAAACTGTTGAAAAAGCAGTTGATTCAGAGATTACTAGAGAGCTAATAGAAAACAAACGAAGAGTTGATGGCAGAAAGATTACAGAAGTAAGAGAGATTCTTTCAGAAGTAAACATCTTGCCTAGAAATCATGGTAGTGGACTTTTCTCAAGAGGAGAAACTCAGATTCTTTCTGTGATCACTTTAGCTGGGCCTGGGCTAGCTCAGTCCCTTGAAGGAATGGAAGGCACGGGCACAAAAAGATTTATGCACCACTACAACTTCGCTCCATTCTCAGTTGGTGAAGCTAGGTTTATGAGAGGACCCGGCCGACGTGAAGTAGGACACGGTGCTTTAGCTGAAAAAGCTCTTATTCCGGTTTTGCCTAGTAAAGAAGATTTCCCATATACAATTAGAGTAGTTAGTGAAACTATGGGATCAAATGGATCATCTTCTATGGGATCTACTTGTGGATCATCTCTTGCTCTAATGAACGCTGGCGTGCCACTTAAAAAGGCTGTAGCTGGTGTGGCAATTGGACTAGCTAGTTACGACGACATGAGCGACTGGATCGTATTAACAGACATCCAAGATCTAGAAGACGGAAAAGGTGGTATGGACTTCAAAGTAACTGGAACCAAGGATGGTGTAACTGCCATTCAACTAGATACGAAAACCCTTGGACTACCTGATGAAGTAATCAAACAAGCCCTACAACAAGGTCTTGATGGACGATTAGAAATACTAAAAACAATGGACAAGGCAATTGCCGTATCAAACAAAGAACTTTCTCCACATGCGCCTAGAATTATTAGCTTCAAGATCGATCCAGAAAAGATTGGATCAGTTATCGGACCCGGTGGAAAAATTATCAACGACATTATTGCTACTACTGGAGTTACAATCGATATCGAAGATGATGGATTGGTAATTATTTGCGGTGTTAACCAAGAAAATAGCTTGGCTGCAGAAAAAAGAGTAAAAGATATTGTAAAAGATTTTGAAGCCGGAGAAATTTACAAAGGTAGAGTTGTAAGAATCTTAGACTTCGGTGCTTTTGTAGAATTGATGCCAGGCAGAGATGGATTAATCCACGTTTCAGAACTAGCGCCATACAGAATCAGCAAACCAGCTGACTTTGTTTCAGTTGGTGATGAAGTTACAGTATATGTAAAAGAAATTGATGAAAAAGGAAGAGTAAGTCTTACCATGAAAGGAATGAAAGAAAACGAACCTCTTTGGAAAGATAAGAAAGGTGAAAGTAAAGGCAATGATTTCGGTGGCGGAGGTAATAATAGAGGAAGTTTTAATAACAGAGGACCTAGGAGATAAGTACTCTTAAATAAAAAAACAGCCCCAATTTTTCGGGGCTGTTTTTTATTAAAATTATTTTATATATATTGGCCTACATACCCTTATAAATAGTTTTTAATTTATTTCTTATATCCTCAAAAGAATATGAATTTTTGAAATTTTCTTTTATTTCTCTTTTTAAACCAGTATTAATAACAAAAATAAAATTGTGTTTTGAATAACAAAACTCACCTTTTATTAATGATTTTTCGATACTTTCAGCTTTTGATATTAAACAAACCAACTGATAATCAGTATTAACGAGCCGTGTATTTCCTTTTGGATGTGCATGAGTATAATGTTGTTCTGAAGTAAGTTTTATTAAATTTTCAAGATAATGTGCAATTTCAGAAAATTTACTTCTAGGAAAAATGTGGTGTGTATATGGAGCTGGCCCATTCGCATAAGCATCTTTTACTTCACTTTCAGAATATTTCTTTTTAATAAACTCTATTGCCTTGTTAATTAGATAATCATTATACTTATCATAAGATTTTTTATCTTCGCTTGAAATTTCAGCCTCTTGCCTTGATAAACCTTTTTCTTTATCTAAATCTCTAAAATTAATTCTATTATACATCAAGTCTTGATAATAAATATTTCTTTTTGATAAATTTCCCTTTATTGTCCCTAATGTACAATTTTCTGCTGAAAAAATATTGATTACTTTTGTAAAAATTCTTCTTACTTCAGTTTTTCCATTTATAGGAGTGTTCCCAATAATAAATTTTTCATATTTCTCTTTAAGAAAAATAAAATCCTCTGTTGTAGCCTTGTCTGCTTTTGCTTTTTTAATAAATTCATCAATATGTTTTATAAATCCACCATCTGTTAAAACTTTTCTCAAATATACTGACAAAAATAAATAAGCATTTTTTTCTTTAATAGAAATATATTCAAGCAATTCTAAATTTTTTATTTTAAAATAATTTTTATTTCCCTTTTTCTCTACCTCCAAAATATTTGCATATTCTAACGTCTTAATTGGTTGAGCTATGAACTTGTCATACTCATGATTGGCCGTTTCATTTTTTGGTGACGGCTTGCCAAATATCATTTCAACGTTTTTATTAAAATAAACACTCTTCCAAATATCTTTTATACAAAACTCTGTATTTACGTCTTCAGATGTAAAATTTAATATGCAATCAGAAATAAAAGACAGCACATCGGGTGTTACTTTCTGGTCAATAAAACGACCGTTTTTTGTTTTTCTTATATCTAATTTTAATCCCTCTAAAAATTCAGCAATTTTTTCTATCATATATAATTAAATTATTCCAAAAAAGTATACAAAATTACTATCTATATTAAGTGATCTTGTTCCATAATTTTTTGCAATCATGTAAAATTTTCTAAACTCTTCAGAACTATAATATTCTAAATGATGTTGTTTAAGTTTAATCTTTTCCTCTTTTGGTGTCAATATTGCCACTGAGCCATCTGCTATAGTTTTCTTAGGTAAAAAACAAGCTCTTGGGTTATATGTTAAATTTGGAACTAACACACAATCTGTATTATTTAAAAATTTACTTACTGCAAAATCGCTTATTTTATTCTTATCTATATAGCTATCATAATTTTCAATATCAATAATTTTATTTTTTTGTATATTTCTAGATTTTAATACTCTTATATCTCCATTACCGTTTGTGTGTTTTTTTGTTATAGTCCTATCTCTGAAGACTTTAAAAACTCCCAATTTAAGTTTTTGCATTACCGAATCAAAGAAACTATTTCTATATATTGTCCAAACTGGCAACTTTTCATCAAATATATATTCTTGATCTAAATTTTCTACCCCGCTAGTAATGAACGACTCTATTCTAACTTTTTTATTCTTACTTTTTTTATTCTGAAAATTAATTCCGATTGTTTCAATTTTAACACCATCAAATGCATTTTCACCATAATCTAAAATCACATTAAAATAATTTTTACTTAACAATTCTCTAGTTAAGTTAAATTCAGGGCCAGACAATAAACTCTTGGGTGTAATTAATGCTATATGTTTTCCTAATTCAGCACTCTTCTCTACAAAAAATGAAAAAATATTACTTGTTTTTTTATTGAATAGACTTTGTTTATACTTGTTTAATAATTTTTTATCCTTAACTATTTTACCGAAAGGAGGATTACCAATAACGATATCGTATTTTTTATCAAATTCCTCTAATAAAAAATCTTTATTAATAAAATTGATTTTTATATTTTTTGGTATGATAAGTTTTTTTATTAATTCTTTTATTACTCTCAAAGCATTACCATCAATGTCATACGCATCGATTTCAACATTTTCTACCTCGCGATATCTTTCGATTAATAGTGGTAAAAAATTACCCGCACCAACAGATGGTTCAAGAATTTTTAATGTTTTAAAACTATTGGATTTTGGCAATTCTTTTATTAATGAAAAACATATATCTTGACGAGTATAGTATGAAGCATTGGTTTGTCTCTTGGTGTTTGATAGTTCTGATATTTTTAACAAATCAGCTAAAGAATATTTTTTATAATTTTGTTTAATAAAATTAATTAAATTATCAATTTTTTCTAACTGATTTATTTTAATTAAATTTACTATCTCTCTCTTTGTTATTTTTTGAAATAATAAATTATTTTTAATTTTTTCTGCAATTTGTCTAAATATCTCTGTTGGCACTGCTTCGCCAATTGATTGTCTTATATTAATTTCTTCTTTCGATAAAAATTTTCTTTTTTCTTTCGGGCTCAATGAATTTAAGTTTTCCTCATCTAAATTTGTCCATTTAAAATTACTAGGAATACTCATCATTAACATCAACTCTCTTATACTAAAAACTCTGTTATCTACAGGATGGATTGTTGACTGGCTTGATAAGATGTCATTTCTAGTGTGAATACAAGGTCCGACTTTATCCCAAAAGCATTTTTTATACTTGTCTCCATTTTTATTTTTATTGAATATTTTTTTACCATCAACTATTCTATGTGGTCTTTTGTCTAGATTTTTATTGTCAAATGCCGACTCCCCCTCTTTCAAATCTTCTATCCATTCAAACATATGAGGAGCATATGGTTTAAAGTTGTGATATATGTCATTAACATCTGCATCTCCCATGTTTTTTAAACTTGGTAAATGAGCTATAACTTCTTTTAAGCTTTTTTCTACTTTTTGTTCTGGGAAAATATCATAAGGAGTTACGTCAGATAAATCTTTTCTTGTTCCAATTACTACAGTTCTTGTTCTACTTGAATTATTACCGTAAGATTTAAAATTTATTATTTTTGACAGTATATTGTATTTTCCACCAAGATTAACCTCAATTGCTTCACTTATTTTTTTATCTTTGCCGTCAATGTCTGTACAAACTGTATTTAAAAAAGATCGTACATTTTCAAAAATAAAAAACTTAGGCTGTATCTCATTAGTTAATTTTATAGATTCAATAATTAATGAATTCCTGCCTTTTTCATTTTTCTTTTTATGATTTGCGACTGAAATACCCTGACATGGCGGAGTGGCTATTAAAACATCGACCTCCTTAATTCCATCATTTTGTTTCCATCTGTCAATTTCGTTAAATATTTTTTTAATTGTATCTTTTTCTTTTATATCGCCTGCTATATATCCAGTTTTATATTTACATTTATTGTTACTTCTTTGCACCTGGAGTCTTCTCTCAATAATTTCGTTTGTAGCAATACACTTAAAATCTTCTAACTTAAAACCGTAACAACCAATACCAGCGCTACTAAATAAACTTATATAATTTAATGTTTTATTTTTTATCATGCTTTTATTATAACATTATAAAAAAATGGTGGGAAGGGATAATGCTATACATTATAAAAACATTCACTAAAAGGATTGTTTTTTGTTTTAAAACTTCAACAAACCCCCATACTCTGGTATAATATAGGAAATAATAATTATAAAAAATATAAAATATGCTAAAAGCTAAATCTGAGATTCGTAAGGACTATTTTTTAAACAAATACGTTATTATAACTCCAGGGCGAGCCAAAAGACCTCGCGATATAAAAGAACAAACAATTTTAAAAAGGGTTAGTAACTGTTTTTTTTGTCCAGAAAACATTGATAAGAAAAATATTATTGACAGAATTGATGGCAAAAAAGATTGGGAAGTACTCAGTATAGGTAATATATTTCCAGCTGTTACTCTAAACAACAAAAAAGCTTACGGAGCGCAAGAGGTTATTATTGAGTCCCCTATTCACGAAAAAGAATTAGCTGAGCTGAATGAAAATAAAATCAAACTAGTTCTCGATATGTACACCAAGAGAACAAAAGATTTGATGAAAAATAAAAAATTAGATTATATCTTATGCTTCAAAAACCAAGGCTCAAAAGCTGGAGCATCTATAATACATGCTCACTCACAAGTTTTTGCTACTAGTATTGTGCCACCAGAATTGCAAGTTGAAGCTCTTGTCGCCAACCATTATCAAACTGAACACAAAAGCTGTCCTTATTGCGATATCATTAAAAAAGAAATGAAATCTAAAAGGAAGATATATGAAGACAAAAATGTAGCTGTTTTTACACCTTACGCCTCAGAATATCATTATGAGGCTTGGATTTTCTCAAAAAAACATATTGATAATATTACATTACTAAAACCAACTGAGCTCAAGTCAATCGCACACTCATTAAAGCTAATACTAGGTAAATTACACTCTTTAGACTTGTCATTTAACATGTTTTTACATAATGTAGTATCAAACAAAGACCAACATCTATATATAAAGATCCAACCAAGAGACAGTGTCTGGGCTGGCGTAGAATTAGGTTCAGGTCTCGTAATCAACTCCGTCTCCCCAGAAATCGCCGCCAAATTTTATAAATCAAAATAGTGTTTAGTAATTAGATAAATTTTTCTAACTAACACCTAAAACCTAAACAATGCCAATTCCTCAACTTTCAAAACCTAACCAAAATTGGAGAAACCAAAAAAAGAAATATTACGTTTCTAAAACCAAAAAAACATCCTCTTTAAGGTCTCCAAATAAAAATTCTTTTAGAAATAACAAAAAGAAGCTTTTTTGGCGTTCTTTGCTTACAAATAAAAAAGTTATTCAATCATTGGTAATTATTTTTTTGATTGGTTTTCTGACAATACTTATTTATGTGGGCATGATTTCTAGGGCCCTGCCAGATCCAAACAAATTATTAGACAGACAAATCGCTCAAAGTACAAAAATTTATGATCGAACCGGCGAAAATATTCTATACGAAATACATGGAGATGAAGCCAGAACTATAGTAGCCCTAGACGAAATACCTGACTACGTAAAATATGCCACTATCGCTATGGAGGACAAAAACTTTTACGAGCACAAAGGAATAAGTTGGTGGGGAATACTCAGAGGCGTTGTTTGGCAAACCCTAAAAGGCGAAAGAATTCAGGGTGGATCAACTCTAACTCAACAATTTGTAAAAAATGCAATTCTTACTCCTGAAAGAAAAGTTAGCCGTAAAATAAAAGAGTGGATTTTGTCATCAAAAATTGAACAAAAATATTCCAAAGATGAGATTTTACAAATGTACTTCAATGAAATCCCTTATGGTTCAACTGCTTATGGAGTAGAGGCTGCTTGTCAAAGATATTTTGGAAAAAGTGTAAAAGATATCAATCTTGCTGAAGCCGCTATCATTGCCGCCCTTCCTCAAGCTCCAAGCCGATACTCTCCTTACGGACCAAACAAAGACCTGCTTATCAATAAACAACATGTTATTTTGAATTTAATGGTAGAACAAGACTACACCACTGAACCCAAAGCTGAGGCCGCAAAACTATACAACCTTAAATTTAAAAAACAATCCACCAATATCACCGCACCTCATTTTGTGATGCTGGTAAAAGAAATGCTAAGTGAAAAATATGGAGAAAAAATGGTAGAACAAGAGGGTTTAAAAATATACACAACGCTTGATTTATACAAACAAGAAATTGCTGAAGAAGTAATAACAGAGCTAGCTTCAAAAAATGAAGAGAATTATGACGCAAGTAATGCATCCTTGGTTTCAATAGATCCAAAAACAGGACAAGTACTTGCCATGGTTGGTTCTCGTGATTATTTTGATGATGAAATAGACGGACAAGTAAATATAGCTACCAGCAATAGACAACCAGGTTCATCTATGAAGCCCTTGATTTATGCTACTATGTTTCAAAAAGGCTACACTCCAAATACTATCCTTTATGATGTAGTAACAAATTTTTCAAATAACGAAAGCGAACCATATGAACCTCATAATTATGACTTAGCTGAGCATGGACCAGTTACAATCCGTAAAGCTCTAGCCGGCTCATTAAACATACCAGCTGTAAAAGCAATTTATTTAGCTGGCATTAATAGTGTTTTGGATATCGCTGATGACCTAGGCTATTCTACACTCAAAGATAGAAATAGATTTGGACTATCGCTTGTTCTTGGTGGAGGAGAAGTTAAATTGCTTGAACACACCAACGCATTTAGCGCCTTTGCAAGAGAGGGGTACGTAAGTCCAATTAGCCTCATCTTAAAAGTAGAAGATAAAAACGGAGATGCGATAGAGGAGTATAAAGAAAAAAATAAAAAAGTATTAGACGTTGGTGTTGCTCGAATGATAAATAATATTTTATCAGACAACGAGGCTCGTGCTTACGCTTTTGGCGCCTCAAATTGGCTCACACTTGGCGGACGACCTGTTGGAGCCAAAACTGGTACTACAGACGACTACAGAGACGCTTGGACTATTGGTTACACCCCATCAATAGTAACTGGAGTTTGGGTTGGTAATAATGATAATTCAGAAATGAAAAGAGGAGCGGCTGGTGGAGTTTTGGCAGCACCAATTTGGAATGGTTATATGAGCAAAGTTTTGGGCGACACACCAATCGAAGAATTTAAGCCATACGATAATACAAAAACAGGTAAACCAATATTAGATGGAGAAACAAACATTGGTGCAACCGTAAGAATTGATAGAGCCTCTGGATTACTCGCAACAGAATACACTCCAGAAAGCTTTGTGGATGAAAAAATATTCAGTGAAGCTCATAACATTCTATACTACATAGATCGAAAAGATCCCTTAGGGGACGCTCCAAAAAATCCAGACAAAGATCCACAGTTTGATTTGTGGGAATCTAGAGTTTTAGCGTGGGCCAGTGAAGAAGGCTTTGCAAGCTCCACCCCTCCAACCGAATATGATAATCTACATACGCCAGAAAATATTCCAGATTTCTCAATAGTTTATCCAAGCAATAATTCCAGCATCACAGACTCAAACCTAAAAGCAGAAGTCCGAGCCACAGCTAATAGAGGAGTAAATAGAGTAGAGTATTATGTAAATAATAATTTATTATATACTGCAAATAATTTTCCGTTCTTGTTAAATAAAAATATTAATTTCCTAAACAACGGTTTTCATAATTTAAAAATCCGAGTTTGTGATGATATAGATAATTGCAGTGAAAAATCAATTGAGTTTAATCTCGCAATAAACAACAATCAATCTCAAAATAATATTAATGTTTCGTGGATTAGTAATTTAAATGGTCTTGCTCTAAATAAAATTGATTTTCCATTCAATATCAATCTCGCAGTTGATAATCCAACTCAAGTAGCTAAAATTATATTATACGCTCAAAAAAAAGATGGCGATAAATTATTAATTATAAACAAAATACAGCCAATTGAAACCAATGAAGTGTCTACCACCTGGAATAAAATACCAGAATCGGGTAATTACAAAATTTTTGCCGAAGCAATCGGCTGGTCAGGTCAAAATAAAAAAACTGAAGAGGTGAATATAAATATTACTAATGAAGGGAATTAATATATAAACATAAAAAACGTAACTTTTTTATTCTTTCTTTTGCTTCAATATCCGTTATGCTTGACTAAAATCATGAATCCTGTTAATGTTATCAATTAAGAAAATTAAATAAGGTGAGTAATATTTAGTGTAGATTTTTTTAAAATACAAAAACAAAGGAGTTACACAATGCCGTTAATTAAAAAAAAGTTCTATAATGTAGACATAGGATTTTTCCTATTAAATAGTTTTGTATACTTTGCAAAACCATAGGGAGAAGAGGTTCAAGTTTTTCCTGTTAACGACGGAAAAATCAGCGAACAGGCAAATCCTCGTTTAACGGGAATTTTTAACACCGACTTTTCGGTAGAAATAATTCCTCCGGCAATGTGGGAAAAGCATAATATTAATTATTCTGAAAGTGAATTTAGAGCAGCGCTCTCATAAAATCACAATTCAGAAAAAGCCTCGTAACAGTTATGGTTACAAGGCTTTTTTAATTTTCGAAAAAAGTTTAATAAAAAAAGGCATGATAAATCACGCCTTTTTTATGTTTTATATTTAAAATTATTTACTGCTTAATAGGCATTATAATATATAAATAACCATTATTTTCTTCTGGTTTAATAATACATGGCGTATTGCTATCTATTACTTCTATTTTTATATTATCATCTTCTATATTATTGAGTCCATCTAGAAGATATCTATAATTAATCACCGCACTGTTATCTTCGCCGGTTACGTCCGCATCAAGACTAATCACACTCTCTCCGGTCTGACCCGAAGTAGATGAGATTATGACTTGATTTTTGCCGGCTGGAAAATCAAGATTAACATCATTGATTCCTGTTTTTGAAAAAAGTGATGAAGCTTTCACAGCTCTTACTATATCTCTTTTATTTATAGTTATGGTTGTTTTACTTCCTATAGGAATAATTTGCTTATAGTCTGGGTACTGACCCTCTATAAGCCTTGAAACAAGCTCTGTGGAGCCAATTGTGAATAATATTTGATTGTCAGACACAGAAATTTCTATTTCTTTATATTCTTCTCCATTTTCTTTAAGTCCTGATAATATTCGGAGTACCTCTTGTAAGGTTCTGGCTGGAATAATTATTTTTTTATTTTCTTCTTTGTTTTTATCTCCAGTTTTTACTTCTATTTCTTTTTCAGCAAGCCTATAGCTATCAGTTGCTGCCATGTTTAACTTATTTCCATTAAAACTAAAAAATACTCCTGACAGCTCCAATCTCGCCTCCGAGGTTGAAACTGCAAACACAACCTGAGATATAGCTTTTTTAAACTCTGCCACGCTTGTTGTGTAGGTTTGTGACCTGTCCACTTGTGGAATAAGAGGAAAGTCCTCAGCATCTTGTCCTTTTATTTTAGTTTTATAGTTTTCACATTCGACTATAATTTCGTTTTCTTTTTTTACTATATTTACTTTTTTGTTTGGAAGTAAATTAATATAATCTGTAAATATTTTTGAATCAACTGTAAACGATCCCTCTTCGGTTACTTTTCCTCTGGTTGTGTGAACTATGCCTATTTCTAGGTTAGTTGTAATTAATTTTATATTACTTTCTTTTATTTCTATTAAAACATTATTAAGAATTGGTAAGTTTATATTCTTACCTGCTACATGACTAACTATATATAGTCCTTGTTTTAGATTTTCTTGTAAACTTGATAACTCCATATTAATTTAAATTATTATTGTATAGTTAAATATTTTATAAAAGATAATAATAAAAGTAATAACGGTGTTGATAGTGTTGATAAATTGTTTTTGGTATTATTTTATGGTGTTAAAAGTAAAAAATGTGTTGTTAATAAAATGTTTTACTTTTGTGTTTAGGTATTGATAAAATGTTGATAGGTTTTAAGTTGGTTTACTTATTCACATTTTATTAAATAATATACAGCTTAACTTTCAACTAATACACAGGTGTTATAAACAGTTGTTGATATCATATATTAATTGTTTTATCAGTTCAACTTCTTGTTTAGTGTTTCCATTTTTTTCAACTTCTTTGTTTATTTTATTATATGCATGCATAGCAGTGGTGTGATCTCTGCCTCCGAGCTCTTGTCCTATGGTTGGATATGAGGTATTAATCTCTTCTCTCATGATATACATAGCGGTTTGTCTTGGTTGTACTAATTCCTTTTTTCTTCCTTTTCCCATTAAATCTTTTATAGGAATACTATAAAATTTTGATACGGCCTCTAGTATTTGTTTTGGAGTAGTAGATTTTACTTGAGTATTTATAAGTAAATCGTTTAAAATAGTTTTAACAGTATCAGGGGTTGGTATTGAGTTATTAAATTCATGATAAGCAATAACTTTATTTAAAGCGCCTTCCAGCTCTCTAATATTATTTTTGATATTTTCTGCAATAAAATTTAAAATTTCTTCGGTGAGAACGTAATTTTTTTCTTTACATTTTTTGTCTAGAATGGCTATTTTAGTTTCTACGTCGGGTTGAACCACGTCAGCTATCATTCCCCATTCAAAACGTGAAAGAAGACGTTTCTCAAGACCTGGTAGTGATTTTGGAGCTCTATCTGAGGTTATAATAATTTGTTTATTTAATTGGTGTAGTTCGTTGAATGTGTGAAAGAATTCCTCTTGAGTACCGTCCTTCCCTCCCATAAACTGGATATCATCAACCAAGAGCAGATCAACTTTTCTATAACGGTCTTTAAAATCTTTCGCTTGACCAGACCTAACAGCCTGGATGTAGTCGTTTGTAAATTTTTCACAAGTTACGTATAGAATATTATCTGTTTTTTTAGCAGCTTCATGCCCGATAGCCTGTATTAAATGGGTTTTTCCAAGACCAACTCCTCCATATATAAAAAGAGGGTTGTATGCCTTCCCAGGGTTGGCAGCTACTGCTTGAGCAGCCGCATAAGCCAACTCATTTCCTTTTCCGGCAATGAAACTATCAAAAGTGTATTTTGAATTAAGCCCGAAGCGATTAGTTGGAGATGGCTCGCTAATATAGCTTTCAGTTTTTTTAACTTTTATTTTTTCTAAAATATCATTAACAGGACTGGATTTTTTTGTTTCAACTTTATAATAAATTTCTTTGATTTTTTTATTAGTTACGTTTTCTAGGGCTGTGCTAATCTCTTTGTGATATTTTTTTTCTAGCCATGCTTTTGTAAAAGTATTTGGTACACAAACAATAACCTTTTCATCTTCAAAAGAAGAAATGAATGTATTTTTAAACCAAGTAGTGAAGTTCGCTTTAGATAAGTTCAACTCTATTTCTCCCAAGATTGCTTGCCAAATTTGATTATTATTCATAGCTAAGTAATTTATTTTAAATTAAATAATCGATGTATATATTTATATACATCAGAGTAGGATTAAAGTTTTTATTTTTTTACAAGATCTTTTAATAAGAATTAGTAATCATTATAACAAGGTAGAAATAATTAGGAAACCCTTAATCTGTTTATAAAATGTTAATAAAAAGTGGAAAAGCTTATTTTATTATTTACTCCCTGTTTTTTATATACATAAAAATTTTAAATTATTACGATGTGTTTTAAATACTCACCAATATTGACAACCATAAAGTAAAAATGTTATGTTGGAATGGTAATATAGACAGAATAATAAAGCAAATAATAAATAATTAAAAGCCCCTACTCTACTTTGGAGTAGGTTATTAGTAATATGTCAACAAAAAGAACGTACCAACCTAATAAAAAACGTGCTAAGAAAAAGCATGGTTTTATGAAACGAATGTCTACCAAAGATGGTCAAAACGTTTTGAAAAAGAGACGTGCAAAAGGAAGAAAAAAACTTAGTAAATAATATGTTTAGAAAACAGTTTCGTCTAACTCGAGACAAAGAATTTGAAAAAGTTTTTAAAAAAGGTAAATCAAGTTATGATAAAGCTTTAGGAATAAAAATGGTTAAAAATGAGGTTGATTTTAATCGTTTTGGAGTAATAGTAAGTACTAAAGTAAGTAAAAAAGCGGCAGATCGTAACAAAATTAAGCGAAGGTTAAGGGAAATATTGAAAAATAACCAAAAAAACCTTAATTTAAGTTATGATATAGTAATAATAGCTTTACCCAATAGCAAAACAAAGTCGTTTCAAGAGTTAGAAAAGTCTGTTTTTTTTAGTTTAAAAAGGTTAAATTTACTAAAATTAGCTAAAAAGTAAATAAAATGCCTGAAATTAAGTATTATCCAAGATATTTAGCGGTTAAAATACTAAAAGTTTATCAAAAAACTCTTTCTTTTGATCACGGAATTTTTAAATATCTGTTTCCTTATGGTTATTGCCGTTTCAAACCCACTTGCTCTGATTACGCTATTCAGTCTTTGGAGAAATATGGGCTAATAAAAGGCGGTTTTAAGGCAATGTGGCGTGTTTTACGCTGTAATCCTTGGAATAAAGGAGGGCATGACCCGGTGGATTAATTTTGAATTTCAAGATAATTATAACAATAAAAATTAAATATTTATTCAATCCCGAGATTTCGGGAAGAAATTAAGAATTCAACATTTATGTCTAACATATTTCAAACATTTTTTTATGAACCAATTTTAAATTTGGTAGTTTTTTTATATAATATAATTCCAGGAAATGATCTAGGAATAGCTATTATTTTACTTACAATTATTATTAAGCTAGCTTTACTGCCTTTATCAAAGCAATCAATCAAATCACAAAAATCTCTACAGGATTTACAGCCAAAAATTGATGAAGTAAAGAAAAAATACGCTAATAATAAAGAAGAAATGGGCAAAGCCATGCTTAATCTCTACAAAGAGAATAAAGTAAACCCTTTTTCTTCTTGTTTACCCCTTATTATTCAGCTCCCTTTCTTATTTGCAGTATATAGAGTATTTAGAGTAGGTTTTGAGAATGGAGCCTTAGATATGGTTTATTCTTTTATTACTAGGCCGGATGTTATTAATAATATAGCTTTTGGTTTTCTAGATTTATCAAAACCAAACATAGTTTTGGCATTACTCGCAGGTGCAGCTCAGTTCTGGCAGGCTAAAATGATGATGACAGGCAAGGCTGCAGTTAAAACACCAGGAGCAAAAGATGAAAACATGATGGCTATGATGAACAAACAAATGGTTTACTTCATGCCAGTTATTACAGTGTTTATTGGTTTAACCTTGCCTGGTGGGCTTTCACTTTATTGGTTTATCACTACCCTATTAACAGCACTTCAACAGAAGTATATTTTTGGCAAGAAAGATAAAAAAGATGATAATAATCAAGATAGTTTGAACAGCGGAGAAAGTAAAGTAGTTGAAGGAGAGATTGTTAAATAAAAGGAGGATGTATGGAAAATCATGATGATAAAGATTGTGTTAACCCTGGTTTAAAGCACCCAGGAGACATTAGCGAGGAAGGTCAAAAACAATTAAGAAGATTGTCTGAAGAAAGCGATGATTTTAAGGATTTTGATCCTGATAAAAATTTCAAGCCAATAAAAAAAAATAACTAACCAGTACTTTTAAAAACAAAATTTAATTAGTTAAAAAGGAATCTGTTGTCAGATTCCTTATTTTTTTGTCATTGCGATTAGGAGTTCAAATGATAACGTGGCAATCCCGGGATTGTCATGCTACACTTCGTTCTACTCGCAATGAAGTATCTATTAATTTTTTTATTTGTCTTCCCGGACGAGTCCCGAGGCTTCGGGACGAAGATCCGGTCTGCCTGCCGGTAGGCCGGGATCCAGGGTTGGTCTATACAGACTTGAATTTCTAATTGTCATATTTGTATCGCTCACCCCTGGGTCCCGGCTCGGAGGCCGGGATGACAAAATATTAAATAAAAAAAATAGAGCGGTTAAATTATAAACCGCTCAAATTATAAGTTTTTTTGTTTTTTTTGTTTAATTTTCATCAAAGAACCTCCGAATTTGCACGCAGTCTTTTTCAAACTGTGCTACTAATTCCTTGCTTGATGGAAACTTTATCATATTGCGAAGCCGTTTAATTAAAATAACAGTTACATAATATCCGTATATATTTTTATTGAAATCAAGGATATGGGGTTCAATTTTAATTTCCTCTGCGTCAAAAGTTAATGCTTTTTCAATGCTCGTGAGAGCCATGTATGGTTGAAATTGAATAATTATCAAAGAAACATAAGCTCCATGTTTTATTAATAAATCATTTGGGTCAAAGGGCTTGATGTTTGCAGTTGGAAATCCCAATTTTTTACCACGTTTTTTTCCGTGGACAACTTTTCCAACTATTCTTTTTATCATTTTTACCTCCACCTCCTGTTTGTATGTTTTATTTTAAATATTTTTTTCTAAATTTTTCAGCTTTTTCAAAAACCAATGGAAGTGGAGCACAATAATTATTGTTTACTTCTAAATATTTTTTTAATTCATTTGGAGATAACCATTTAAAATCTATTACTTCACCATCTTCAAATTTTACTTTATTGTTTGAAGTTATAATTAATCCTAGTCCGACCCATTCATTGTTTATATCGGTTAAGTAATGGAATTTTTTAAAAATAAATCCCAAAGGTTGTTTTATATTATTTTTTATCTCATTTAAAAAATCTTCTCTTGTGTTGTGCATTTTTAAATCAATTCCAATTTCTTCTTTTGCTTCTTTTATTAAGTTTTCATCAAAGCCAATTGGCCTATAAGAGTCGTTTTCCTTTATATAGCAGTTGTGTCCTGCAACACCCATATCCCATTTGCCAGCACCATACTTATCATGTTTATTTGGGTTTTTTAATTGGATGCCGTATTGTCCTGATGATAGGTTATAAATCATTGACCAGGTGCTATAATGAGTTTGATTTACTCTAATTCCTTCAGAGTGAGCCTCGTTTTTCGGAATTGGACCAATAATGTTTCCTTTAGAATCTGAATGAATGATATATTCTACATCGTCTTTTAAATTGGTATTTTTCATAATATTTATTATAGACTTAAATAATCTTCCCAAGTAATTTCTCTTCCTGGGAAAGCTACGTTATTAAATATCCCTTTTAATTTTTTGGCACTTTCCATCACGGCTTCATAGTCCTTTTCAGCATCATCAAAAGAAATCAATCTAATAATAAAATTATTGCACATAAACATCATCTAATAATTTATTGAAAAAAGGAAAATCTTCTTTATCGTAGTGATCTCCTAGCATTTTTAGTATGTCATCCCTACTTTTATTTTGTTGTTTTAGATATTGAAATTGTTTTGTAAAAGTATATTTTTCTACTGGATTGTTGGGGTATGAATATTCAGAATCTAAATCATCATATGCAAAAGTACGCATATTATTTTGATAATCTTCTGGAGAATTAGAGTCTAAAAAATTTTGGCAATGTGCAAGTTCATGAATCATCCAAGCAATTTCATCAGGACTTTCTTGCGCTTCAAAATAACTTTGCTTTATTGAGATTAATTGATTTTCAGCACTTGATTCAGAGGGCTGTTCTTTTTCACTCCATAAATCATCAGGGATTACTGCAATTGTTACATCATTCAACCTGTCATCATCGAGTGTTTCGAGTTGTGACTGGTAATTTGTCTGGTAATTCTTTTGCATTGAATAAATTAAGCCTTTTTGCCTCTCCTTCATTTAATTTAAGGCGCTCACTTAAGTGTTTTCTTAATTTTTCATTTTTTCCAGACATCTCTATTCCCAGCGAAGCTCTGATTTCTTCTATTTCAGCATCTACTTTTTCTTGATCAGCTTTTTCTGCAATCTCTAAGTCTTGTGGAGATTGTTTTTCAAAGGTTTCTTGTGTAGGAGTAGCTGGCGTTTCTTTTTTAGGTTGGCTGGGTTGTTGCTCAACAAATGATGGGTCTTTTATGATATCCATATTGAGTTTATGATTAATAAAAGTAAAATAATTATTGTTACATGTTTTGTGCTACAAGTTATATGTAATTATGCACTCCAAAGTCCATGCAAATTACAATATTCTCTTGCTTGAATGCTCTCAGCTTTTATGCAGAATTCAGCTCGTGGCTCATCGCCTCTTTGCATAAATTTGTTTTTAAAATTTTAATTACTACCAACTACTCACTACAAACTACTTACTAATAGTTCTCATTTTGAACTTGATAATAAGCTTGAGGATGATCGCAAGACGGACATGTCTCTGGAGCATCTTTTCCAACGTGCGCATAGCCACATTCTCTGCAGATCCAAGTTGTTGTTTCAGTTTTTTTGAATACTGTTCCAGCTTCAACTTGAGTTAATAATTTTTCAAATCTATCTTTGTGATGTTTTTCTGCCTTGGAAATTGCTTTGAAGCGAGCTGCGATTTTGTTTAGTCCTTCTTCTTCGGCCACTTTTGCAAACTCAGGATACATCTCAGTGTATTCATAGGTCTCACCAGCGATAGCTGCCTTTAGATTTTCGATAGTTGTGCCATAAATAGTTGGTGCAGCAACTTCAACTATTATTTCAGTTTGTTCACCTTTTAATTCTTGGATATGTTCGAATTCTCTTTTGGCATGAATTTTTTCTTGCTCAGCAGTTTCGATGAAAATACTAGCTACTTGTTCATAACCTTCTTTCTTGGCGACCTTGGTGTAGTATGTGTATCGGTTTCTTGCTTGGCTTTCACCAATAAATGCTTTTGTAAGATTGTTTAATGTTTTTTGCATATGTTTATTAGGTTTTAGGAGTTAGGTTTTTTTAATCATATTTTTACCATTAACTTTTTTTCTTGTTATTAATTAATATATTCAAAAAATAAAATTATAAAAAATAATTTGTCATTCTGAAGCGGAGTAAAAAATTTTGGCTATATTGATAAACCAGATTTTTTAGCTCAGCGCTTCAGAATGACGGGATGGAAATTAATCGGTATTTTTTTTAACAGTTCTGCCACAATATAAGCATAGTATAGTTTGCATGACAGTGATGTGTTCTCGTCCACAAGTGCAAGTGTGTGTTGGGACGTTGTTTTTAATGTTTTTTTCTATATTAAATAAATCTGTTAATGCCATTTTTGCACCTCCATATTTTTATTAATGGTTAATTAAAAACTACGTTTCTTCCCTAAAATTAAATTTATTTTTTGTTTTAAAACTGTTATTTCAACCGGAGCTTGGAGCTCGATTGAATTATCAAGAATTATTTTATTTTTTGTATTTAAAATATGTACTTTTTTTATAGAAAACATGCTTTGACTAGCTTGAGATTTTAAAAATTTTTCTTTTTTCTTTGTATTTATAATTAGTTCAAGCTTTCCATCTCGAGGGTCTGATTTTATGTTTTGATCAGGATTATTGCCAGGCAGGTTCATAATATTTATTTCTCCTGGATCTATTATCTCAATTGAAAAATCTTTTTCCATATCAATAGTTGTGCCTTGTCCATTAACCTTGGCGTGTGAAAGAAAGAAATTATTGTTTGCTTTTCCAATATCGAGTTTTTCTATTCGGCGACTTGATAAAGTGTCGCAAGTTGCTATCCCCTTCTCCAGGCCAAGTGCTTCAGAGATATCATTTTCTTTTTCACCAATCGGTATCATTCCCAATGGAATATCAACCAACATCTGATTTTTTATTTCAGTTTTAATAATTGCATTTGCAATTTTATTTAAGGTATTATTATTGCCTACTGCTACAATTGTTTTTGCTCCTCTCTTTATTTCATTTTCAACCAAGTCGAAAACATTTTTCATTACTCCGAGTCTAATTATTTTTCCATTTAGACCTAAATCAGTAATGCGAGTTTCGATATGAGCTATAACATTGTCATATTTGCGGCTGTTTATATATTCATCATAAATATAAACATGCATATTTTTAAATTTAAATTATTTTTTAGATGTTTCTGAGCTTTGTACGGTCATAATACATTTTCCGTTCAAAATAGCTCCTCTTTCTACTGACATACTTTGACATTCTATGTCGCCAGTAATTTTCGCAGTCTGTGTTACTTTCAAATCACCTTTCACTTTTATATTACCTTCTATATGTCCTCCTATTCTGGCGTCATTAGCTTCTACGCTCGCCGTGATACGAGCCTTGTCTCCAATGAAGACGTTGCCACGGGTTTTTAATTCCCCTTCAAGAATTCCCTCTACAACAATATTACCTTGACCGTTGAAATTACCCTTCACCTTTATTGAAGGGCCGATGATTGTCTCTACCTCCTTGAAGACCTCATTTTTATCTTGTGGTTTAAACATAAATTTATATATTAAATTTAATTATTTAATACTCTAATTTTAGTGGTCTTAGGCATGTTTGTCAAAGAGGTATAAGTATAGTAAAGTTATTATAGAAAAATAATTAATATTTTTTGATAAATTTTTTGTATCTTAAAAATTTGATAAATTAGCCCCCGTAGTTTAATGGATAAAACAAAGACCTCCTAAGTCTTAGATCTATGTTCGATTCATGGTGGGGGCACAGGTGAAGTTTGTCCTGAGCGCTCGGGATTAATTGGATGTTTTAATTATGAATTTTAATATAATATTTAAGTCTACGATAATCTGGACTAAAGTGGTTATTTGATAATATAAAATAGTATATTTAGCTAATGTTAGGTAAATTATTTAAAAACATAAATATTCGCTAGTATTAAAGAAAATACAGTAATTTGTTTAATGTTAGGTAAATATGATATTTAGGGCCTGTAGCTCAGTTGATTAGAGTACTTGCATGGCATGCAAGGGGTCAAGAGTTCAAATCTCTTCAGGTCCACAAAGTGGTATAATGGAAATAAGACAGGGTTTCCGCCCAAGGCGGATCAGCCTCGGGCTGACATGTCCCTTATGGTCCACCATGGATTATTCTCCTTTCTAAGTGTTAAATAATGTACAGAAAGTGTGGCATAAAAGTATGTTTTAATAAATTATATTGTTATACGTAGAACATAATCAATCTTATGATGAAAGGTAAAGATTATATTGGGGTTGGTTGCTGGGGAATTGTTACAAATAATAATGATGAGGTTTTGTTGATAAAAAAGAAAATTAATGATTATTGGGAGCGTCCTGGCGGGAATGTTGAAGTCAGTGAAGCGCTTGAAGAGTGTGCGGTGCGTGAAATATATGAAGAATGCAGTGTTAAAACAAAGATAGTTGATTTTATATCATTTGAAGAGGTACTTTTTGGTCCCGAAAGTGATCACTGGATTGCATTTTGCTATCATTTGGAATATATTTCTGGAAGGTTAAAAAATAATGAACCTGAAATACATGATAAAGTAAAATGGTTTCCGATATCTGATTTACCAAAAAATCTCAGCCCCTATACAGCTAAAGCAATAAAAGTGTTTTTACAAAAAAGATAGTATTATCCATATTGTTATACGTGGAACATTTGAAATGTTGTATGTAGAACAATTGTAGTATAATTATAAAATAACATAGGATTAAGTGTTTAAGGTAAATGGTGAAAAAATATATTTCCCCTTATTCCTTATATCTTATTCCTTATACCTAAAAAAATGGAATTAAATGATCAAAAGTTTAAAGAGGAAATCGAGAATGCTAAAGGTTTGGCTTTGGTAGATTTTTTTGCACCTTGGTGTGGACCATGTAAGCTTTTAGGGCCAATTATTGAAGAATTAGCTGAAGAGTATAAAGACAAGGCAATTAAGATTGTAAATATTAATATTGATGAAAATAAAGAAACTGCTGAAAAATATAATGTAATGAGTATTCCAACTTTAATATTATTTAAAGATGGAGAAATAAAAGAGCAGGTGATGGGATTACAACCAAAAGAATTGATTATTGAGATGATTGATAAAAATTTATAAGATAAGTCTAAGTTAGTATGGACTTTCAATATAGGGTGGATAAGTCTACGCTAGTGTGGACTAAAGTATACTATTTTAGCTAATGTTAGCTAAATCTTCTTTAGTGGATAAGTTGAGGATAAATATTAAATATTGTTATTCCCGTGGTCTCGTGTCGCCATAGTTTTAGCGACGGAGCAAGGCGGGAATCTATAATTATTAACTTCTGGATTCCTGCCTTCGCGGGAATGACAGATAAGTGAATATGTACGATGTAATTATAATAGGTTCTGGCCCGGCTGGGTTTACAGCTGGCATATATGCGGCCAGAAGAGAGATGAAGACATTAATAATTGGAAAAGAAGCTGGTGGTCAGCTTATTTGGGCTTCAGAAATCGAGAATTACCCAGGATTTAAAAATATAAACAACTTTGATTTGATTATTAAGATGCAGGATCAGGTGAAAAGTTTGGGTGTAGAACTGAAAGTTGCCGAAATTCAGAAAATTAATAAAATTGATGATGTGTTCGAATTGAGCACTGGTAAAGAAACATATAAAGCTAAGACTGTGATAGTGGCTATGGGTCTCGCTCCAAGACGTTTGGTTATCCCTGGTGAGGAAGAATTTACAGGAAAAGGTGTTTCATATTGTGCTAATTGTGATGGTCCTTTCTACAAAGAAAAAAGTGTTGCAGTTGTTGGTGGGGGAAACAGTGCATTGGACGCAGCTGAAGTTCTGAGTAAAATTGCAAAGAAAGTTTATCTGGTTCACAGGCGACAAGAATTTAAAGGTTTTGAAGCTCTAGCAGAAGAAGTCAAAGCAAAAGAAAATATTGAATTAGTTTTGGATTCAAAAGTGAAAGAAATTATAGGGAAGGATAAGCTTGAAAAAATTAAAGTAGTAAATGTTCAATCAGGCGATGAATTTGACATTGTAATTGATGGTTTGTTTATAGAGGTAGGTAGAATTGCTCATACAGACTTGGTAAAAAATTTAGCTGATAGAGATGAGGGGGCTCAAATACTGGTAAATGAAAAACAAATGACAAAAACTCTAGGGCTTTTTGCCGCCGGAGATGTTTGTAGTGGAGAGTTTAAGCAAATTACAATTGCGACAGGGGAGGCAACTATTGCAACGCTTGCTGCTTATCAGTATCTGCAAATGAAATCTGGTGAAAAAGTGAAACCGATTTTGGATAGGAGTATAGATTAGTATTAAAATAGAAATTTTATAAAATAAATAAGCTCTGATAATTTTATCAGAGCTTATTTATTTTATTTTTTGTCATCTCGGACTTGATCAAGGATTAAGTCCATAAGTATATGGGTTACTGATGTTTGAATTAAGCGCTGCCGCTAGGGCTTTCTTTTTGTAACCAAAAAGAAACAAAAAGTTTTGGGGTGAACAATTCGCTATAGCGTCAATTGAAATTAGTATGCGCCTAGCAGGGGCGCTCAGTGTCTCACCCCAAACCCTGGGAGGTTTTTAAAATTTTAGTTTAATAAAAATTAACATTCATGGATGTGGGTTTTTTTCGTAGTCGTTTGCAATAACAGAGATTGTGATATAATTATATTATGCTAGATTTAAGTGAAGAGAAAAATATATTTAGTAATAATTATAAACTAGTAGCTGGGATTGATGAGGCTGGTAGGGGTCCCTTAGCTGGGCCAGTGGTAGCGGCTTGTTGTGTGATTGATTCTGATTTCGAATTCGACAAAGATGAGTTTGATTTTGTGAGAGACTCAAAGAAATTGACTCATAAAAAACGTGAAGAGATGTTTGATGTGATTTGTAGTAGTGATATTGAGGTCGGAGTCGGGGTGTGTGATAGCGATACTATTGATAGGATAAATATTCTGCAAGCTAGTTTTCTAGCCATGAAAAAAGCGATTGGGGATTTGAGGAATAAACCTGATTATTTACTTGTAGATGGAAAGTTTGGTATACCAAATTGTTCATATGCTCAAAAACCAATCATAAAAGGTGATGAAAAAGTTTTTTCAATTGCGGCCGCTTCTATAATTGCAAAAGTAACTAGAGATAGGATAATGATGGATGTTCATAAAAAGTATCTAGAGTTCGGCTTTGATAAACACAAGGGCTATGGCACTAAGTTGCATATGGAGCAAATAAAAAAACACGGTCCTTCACTAATTCACAGAAAAAGTTTTGGACCGTGTAAGGGTTGTTAACATTGCAGCAAAGGGGTTTACACTTCTAAAGGTTAAAATATAATAAATACATTGTTATTTATTAAATATTAGCCATTATGAATAATTATGACCCTAGA
>Ga0307992_1000137_pt1 | contig 47638 bp, 41 predicted proteins | sample EllFjometagen133_FD_203162 | JGI IMG/M metagenome (GOLD analysis project Ga0307992, IMG submission 203162) | Marine microbial communities from Ellis Fjord, Antarctic Ocean - #133 | ecosystem: Environmental > Aquatic > Marine > Unclassified | place: Southern Ocean | collected 2014-10-08
TATATACTGTTTATAAATAACTTTTTAATCGTTTTCTTAACATATTTATACTATTATCATTCTTAGGGATTTTTCTCGTTTTAAAACATCTTTTAGGAATGATCTTTTAATAAAGTTGATACGTCAATCTTTATCTTCTGTGTTTTTAGATATATAAAAAATAATATATAAACATGAGTTACCGATGCCTGTACCACGCGATTACAGTTATTGGTTCATCAATTGGTTACGTAAACTCGTTTTCATTCGTGGCTTTACGTATTGTGGTGGAGATGGCGGGCACTTCCCCCGCGTTCGCAAGAATTAAAATAAAAACTTCTACCTTTATAGTTCAATTAATTTCTTGATTAAGGGTGGAAATTGAACAAATCCCTTTAATCATAGCCCGATTTAATACAACCACTCTATTCGGGCAATAGATTGACTGTTTTTCCGCTGATAAAACATTAAACTTTTTAGCAGAATTCAAAAATTTAATGGCTGTCGCTTTTGTTAAGCTCTAGCAAAGTTAAAGGCTGGAATGCTAAGCATTCGCCTTACTTTAGCAATTAAATTGTTGCCGTTTATTTTGTTTTAGAGAACTAACGTATCTCTATTGTGTATACGAAAGGCAATTTTTATTACAACGTTCTTACGTCGATTATAAGACATCCCCTTATAATATATTAAGAATACAATTTTTGTAGCAAAATGTCAATTATTTTTTATTATCTTTGTCGGTTAATTTAGATTGAACGTTAGCTGGCGTAGGTGCATAATGATCAAATTCCATATTAGAGCTACCACGCCCCTCAGTTACTGACCTTAGTGCGGTGGTATAACCAAACATCTCGGATAAGGGCGATAAAGCATGGACTATTTTCACTTGTCCCCGAGCTTTCGTTTCTTGTATTTGAGAACGACGAGAATTAAGGTCTCCAATAACATCCCCCATAAATTTTTCAGGGACTATCACCTCTAATTTCATTATTGGCTCTAGTAGTGCAGGATTAGCTTTTTGAACCCCATCTTTAATTGCTCTTGTGGCGGCTATTTTGAAAGCCGCCTCTGAGGAATCAACTTCATGAAAAGAACCGTCATAAACAGTAACCTTCATATCTACCAAAGGATAACCAGCTAAGACCCCTTCAGACATAGCTTGAATGACTCCTTTTTTAATGGCTGGTACAAATTCTCTAGGAATGGATCCACCTTTAATTTTGTCTAAAAACTCAAATCCTCCACCTCTTTCTTTGGGCTCGAGTTCTAAACAACAATGTCCGTATTGGCCACGTCCTCCTGATTGGTGAATGTATTTTCCTTCGCTTTTAACAGTGATAGTAATAGTTTCTTTATATGCAACCTGGGGTTGACCCACATTAACATTAACATTAAACTCTCGCTTTAAACGGTCTACAATAATTTCTAGATGGAATTCTCCCATACCCGAGATGATAGTTTGTCCTGTTTCTTCATCGGTTTTTACTCGGAAAGTAGGATCTTCTTCTACTAGTTTAGTAATGGCTAGTCCCATTTTTTCTTGGTCTAACTTTGTTTTTGGCTCAATTGCAATAGAAATAACGGGATTAGGAAAACTAATAGACTCTAAAGTAATAGGGTTATTAACGTCACAAAGAGTATCGCCAGTGGTAGTATTCTTTATGCCTACAATGGCAGCAATATCCCCTGCCGAAACCTCACTAATTTCTTTTCTTTGGTTAGCGTGCATTTGAACAATTCGTCCAACCCTTTCTTTATTGTTGGTCGTAGTATTCAAAACATATGATCCTGATGCCAATTTGCCGGAATAAACCCTAAAATAACATAATCGTCCCACATAAGGATCGGTGGCTATTTTAAATGCTAATGCTGCAAAATGTTCTTTACTATCAGCCCTACGAATTGATTTCTCGTTAGTTTTTAGATTAAATCCTTCTACTGGTGGGACATCTAAAGGCGATGGGAGGTAAAAAGAGATAGCATCTAAAAGAGGTTGAATTCCTTTATTTTTTAGAGCCGAACCGCAAAGAATAGGTACTATTTTTCCACTAATAACAGCCTCTCTTAACAGTTCTCTTAGTATTTTTATGTCTGGCTCTTTCCCTTCTAAATATTCGTTCATCATCTGGTCGTTACCTTCAATAATAGTTTCTATTATTTCTGTTCTGTATTTTTCTATTTTTTCTTTTAAATCTTCGGGAGCATCTTTTATTTCTATTTCTTTGCCCATTTCATCAGAATACATATGTGCCTTACGGGTAAATAAATCTATAATCCCCTTAAAATTTGTTTCAGATCCTATCGGTAATTGTAACGGATAAGCATTTTTAGTTAAGCGCTCGTGAATAGATTCTAAGTCAGCGTAAAAATCAGCACCAGTACGATCCATTTTATTAATAAAGCCAATTAATGGTATTTTAAACTTTTCGGCTTGATGATAAACAGTTTCGGACTGAGGTTCGACCCCAGCTACTCCGTCAAAAACAACCACTCCGCCATCTAAAATACGTAAAGATCTTTGGACCTCGGCAGTAAAGTCAATATGACCTGGAGTATCAATAATATTAATTTTAGTATTTTTCCCTTCTGGATCAGTCCAAAATACGGTAGTAGCTGCCGATGTGATAGTAACCCCTCTTTCTCTTTCTTGTTCCATCCAATCCATTTCTGCTTGACCTTCGTGGACTTCTCCTACTTTATGTTTTTTACCAGTATAATATAGTATTCTCTCACTTACGGTTGTTTTCCCAGCATCGATGTGAGCGATAATCCCAATATTGCGTACCTGTTCTAATTTGTATTCAGTAGACATATTTATATTTAGATTAAATAATTAGTTTATTGTATAATAAATTTTATTAGCTATTAACAATTTTCTCCCCTTAATGAAGAGGAGAACTTTATTTGTGAGCGAATAATGGAATAGCAAATTCATTTATCCTTTTGAACAAAAAGGACACGAATTTTATTATTCCTTGTTTGGCAAATTTAGTTAGATATCAAAATTTTTGATAATAAATTTTAATAATATCTAGCGAAATGAGCAAAAGCTTTATTTGCCTCAGCCATACGATGGACGTCCTCTTTCTTTTTAATGGCATTGCCCTGATTTTCAGATGCCTCTAAAAATTCTTGTCCTAATTTTTCAAACATTGCTTTTCCTTTGCGTTTACGAGCTGCGTCAATGATCCAGCGAGAAGCTAAAATAAATCTGCGAGACTCAGTGGTTGGGGTGGGGACTTGATAATTGGAACCACCAACTCGGCGAGATCTTATCTCTATAAAAGGAGATATATTTTCTATTGCTTTTTTAAATATTTCTAAAGAATCTTTTTTTGTCTTTTCTTTAATAAAATCAAAAGATTGATAAACTATTTTAGAGGCAATACTTTTTTTACCACCTTTCATAATATAGTTAATAAATTTAGCCACCACAATTGATTGGTATTTATGGTCTGGGCTGATTTTTCTTTTTATAGCTTGTTTTCCCCTCATAAGTTTGTTAATTGATTAATTATAAATTAGGTAATTATTCTTTTCGATTATTTAAGCATCTGACTTGGGTTTTTTTGTACCATAGAGACTTCTGCTTTGTTTTCTTCCCTCAACACCACTGGTATCATAAACTCCTCTGACAATATGATATCTAACGCCGGGCAGATCTTTTACTCGACCTCCCCTAATCAAAACTACAGAATGTTCTTGCAGATTGTGTCCAATTCCAGGGATATATGCAGTTACTTCCATACCATTAGATAATCTGACTCGAGCAATTTTACGTAAGGCAGAATTTGGTTTTTTGGGAGTTTGGGTGGTAACTTTTAGACAAATTCCCCTTAAAAATGGGCGACCCTTTTTAAGAAAAGTTCTTTTTCTTTTCAGAATATTAAAATTAACCCTAAGGGCTGGAACTTGAGATTTCTTTTTTGTTCTTTTTCTTCCTTTACGGACTAATTGATTTATAGTAGGCATCTTTTTTTTATTTTAACAATTAGAGTTTTTAAATATAGAAATTTCGTTTTATATTTTTTTCTGTAGACAGAAAATATTTTTATACTCTAATATTTTAATAGTGTATATTTTACTTTATTTCTACAAAAATGTCAATTTTTTTTAGTTAGAGAATGAATGTTTGTCCAACAATAAGTTTATATATACTAAAGATTATAGGGAATATTATTTGAAAACCGAAGAAGATAAATAAAAACAAGATAAAGAATCCATATCTTTCCATAACCATTTCGTAATGTCTAAATCTACTTGGCAAAAAAGCGAACAAAACTTTTGAGCCATCTAATGGGGGAATAGGTAAAAGATTGAATATAGCTAAAAGAATATTAGCATAGACAATAATACTTAAAAGTGAGCTAAATTGATTAAATGTGGAGAATCTAATGATTAGACCAAAAATTAATGCAATAATTAAATTCGCCAAAGGCCCCGCTAAAGCTACTAAACCTGAACCATGTTTTTGGTCTCTTAAATTATAAGGATTAAAGGGAACGGGTTTAGCATAAGCAAAAAGGAATTTTCCTCCGGAGAGCAAAAACAAAAAAATAGGCATTAAGATGGTGCCCCATATATCAATATGAGCCAAAGGGTTTAACGTTAAACGCCCAGCTTGTTTGGCAGTTGGGTCTCCAAGTTGATCTGCTGCCCAAGCGTGGGCATATTCATGAATAATAGCAGAAGGGATTATAATAAAAAAGAAAAAGAGTAGATTCATACACTTGTTAAATAAATTTAAAATGTTAAGATAGATATCTAGATGTTCGGGATTTTAATAAACAATTCCTGTCAGAAGCAGGTCAGCCTTTGGCTGAGACTAATTAACTAATTTTTATGTCAAGACGTTGTGATATTTGTGGTCGCGGACCTCAAACAGCTATTTCTAGATCACATTCTAATATAGCGACTAAGAGGCGCCAATATGTGAATTTACAAACCAAAAATATATCTGGTCCAAATAATTCTTTAAAAAATCTTCTTAAAGATGATAGGATCATTAAAAAGTGTTTAACGAAAAAAGCAAGTCCATTTCATAAAATAGATGTGGAAAACAAAAACAAGACAAAGATAAAAATTTGTACTAGGTGTTTAAAAATTCTAAAAAGGGAATTGATAAATAAAGCTTGATTCACGGGGATTGGCGCAGCGGTAGCGCGCACGCCTGGGGGGCGTGAGGTCAGGAGTTCGATCCTCCTATCCCCGACCATGTAAAATTCATTTCGTTTATCGTTAAAAATACTTTAATAGGTATTTTTTTTGTATTGATTAATTTGTTGTTTATGCTATTTTAAGATTAATATGAAAAAGAAAATATTAATATTAATTGATCACAAGAAAATTCAAGCTTTCAAGGGTGAAACCATATTAGATGTTGCCAAGAGAAATAAAATAGATATTCCTACTCTTTGTTATCATCCTGACCTAAACAAAGATTTTAACTGTGGAATTTGTTGTGTGGAGGTGAATGGTGAGATGAAAAATGCCTGTTGTACAAAAGTTCAAAATAACATGGAAGTATTGGTTAATTCTAACAAGGTTAAGAGATTGCGACAACAAAGATTATCAGATATGTTTTCCAAACATTACAAGGAGTGTGACGATTGTGTTTTAAAATTTAATTGTGAGCTTTTGCGATTAGTTAAGAAGTATAATATAACACCAAAAGCAGTTGTTAAAAATATTATCAAAGACAAAACATTCCAAATAGGTCCTTCTTTAATATTTGACAGAGCTAAGTGTATTGATTGTGATAATTGTATTGATGTTTGCGATAGACAAGGTGTTTGTTTTTTGACAAAAGATTCTAATGGTTATGTGATTCCGACAAACGACAAAAACAAGGATTGTATTTATTGTGGCCAGTGTATCACTCATTGTCCTGTTGGGGCGCTGGAAGCAGTCGGCGAATTTGAAGAAGTAGAGTTGCCATTTCAAGATAAGAATAAAATTGTTATTGCTCAAATTGCTCCTGCCATTCGAGCAACAATTGGCGAGGAATTCGGCTTAGTTAACAATGAATTAATATCTGATCGTCTATCAACGGCTCTTAAGAAGTTGGGATTTGATTATGTTTTTGATGTTTGCGTTGCTGCTGATTGCGTTGTGATTGAAGAATCTAAGGATTTTATAAAAAGATTAGATAATGGAAGTGGTGTACCCATGTTTTCTTCTTGTTGTCCTTCTTGGGTAAAATTTATTGAATTTTATTATCCAGATTTGATTCCACATTTAAGTAATGTGCGTTCTCCAAATATTATTCTGGGTGGTTTAATAAAAACTTTTTGGGCACAGAAGAAAAAAATTGACCCAAGTAAAATTATTGTTGTTTCTATTATGCCTTGTATTTCTAAAAAATATGAAATTACTCGCGAGGAATATCGTATCAATGGTTTAATGACAGTAGATTATATTCTAACTACTCGAGAGATTTCTTATCTTTTTAAAAAGAATAAGATAGATTTAAAAAAAATAAAGCCAGGAAAGTTAGATAATTTTCTGAACAATTCTTCTGAAGTAGCAATTAACTTTGGCTCCAGTGGAGGAGTAAGTGCGGCGATATTTCGTACTATATATAAAGATATGACAGGGAGTGAGTTGTTTAATAAAATAGATTTTAAAAATATGAATAATTTTCCCGAATGTTCTTTAGCAAAACTAAAAATTAAGGATAGAATTTTCAAGATTATTAAAGTTAATGGCATTAAAGGAGTGAGTAAGGTTTTAGAAGAAATTAGAATCAATCCAAATTTTTGTGATTATTTAGAAGTAATGGCTTGTCCTGGTGGATGTATTGGTGGTGGCGGGCAACCATTATCAAAAGATGCGCACATTATCGAAAAAAGAATTCAAGCATTATCTAAGATAGGTAAGTCCAAGAAGACGAAAACAGCTCATAAAAATGTAGTTGTCCAGATGATATATGAGGAATATCTTAACAACAAAGCTCGCATCAATTCAATTTGTTATACTAAGTTCAAAAAATGCAAAAAAGGTATACATAAAATACTCCCCTCTGGCTCACATTAAAAAATTTTAACATGAATAAAACAAAAACCTTAACATTAAACAATAAGGCTATTGTTGTGACAGCGCAGTTTGTTATTTTATTTAGCACCGCTATTATTGCTCCCTTATTTGGGCAGCAATTGATCACTGGCACAATTGTTAATTTTGTTCTTTTCGCCACTGTTTTTTTGTTTGGTGTAAAGAACGCTGTTTTAATCAGTTTGTTTCCGAGTTTAATTGCTCTTGGCGTTGGCATTTTGCCTTTAACTTTAGCTCCAATCATTCCATTTATAATCGTGTCGAATATTATTTTAGTTTTAGTTTTTGAGATTTTGATCAGAACAAATTATTGGCTTGCTGTAATTTTTGCTAGTATTGCTAAGTTTGTTTTCTTGGCTATTGTCAGCTTTTTGATTATATCCTTTTCTAAGAATTTTTTGTCATTTATTGGCATAATTAGCGGGATGCAGCTAATAACAAGTTTAAGTGGAGGATTGATGGCAATATTATTTATTAATACTATATGGAAAAACAAAACAAAAAATAGACTCAAATTCTACCTTAGAAGAGATTTTGAGTCATGAAAAAGCCCGAGAGATTCTTTTTAAACATGGCGTTCCCTGCTTATCTTGTCCAATGATGGCTAGCGAAAAAAATGAATTAACAATTGGTCATATTTGCGATGCTTATGACATTGATATAGATAAATTATTGGATGATTTGAGTAGTTCGTTCATTAAGTAAATGAGTTTTTCAGTTTTTGACTGATCCTTTTTTCAATGTCTCTGTTTTTGATTATTTGCCTTTTGTCATATTTTTTTTTGCCTTTTGCTATAGCGATTTCTAATTTTATGATACTCCCTTTAGTGTAAATCTTTAGGGGGATCGCACTTAATCCAACTATATGTGTTTTGCCAATTATTTCTTGAATTTCTTTTTTTTTGAGAAGTAGTTTTCTGTTCTGGGTAGGGTTATATTCCTGTTGAACCTGAAAGGCGGGCGGGTAAGCAGCCACATGAGCATTAAGTAAATAGGCATTATTTTTGTTATCAATTATAACATAACTACCAACAAGATTCACTCTTCCGTTTTTAATTGATTTTACTTCAGGTCCAGTTAGAACAATCCCAGCCTCAAAGGTATCTAGAATCTTATAATCGTATAATGCTTTTTTATTTTTAGACAATATTCTCATAAAATAGTAATATTTAAAGTTTGTTTTTATAGTTTACAAATTAAAGCTAATTTTGTCCACCGTTTATTTAGCTTGTCATCATGCTTTTAATTCTGTATAATATAATAATTGGATTTCTTAATTTTGTTTTTTAATATTAAGTTATATCTATGAGAATTGGCATAGATTGTCGGACAATTTTACATCCTATTAAAGGAGAATGTAATGGTGTTGGCCATTACACATATCAGTTGGTTCGTCATTTATTAAAAGTTGACAAAAAAAATACTTATGTTTTGTTTTTTGATCATTCTATTAGTAAAAACAGTGTAGTAAAATTTAAACAAAAAAATGTTTTAATTAAATTTGTCCCTTTTATACAGTATAGTAATTTAATGCCTGACAAATATACTCATTTCTTAGTTAGTGCCGTTTTTTCTCGAGAGAAATTAGATATTCTTCATTCTCCGACTCCTTGGTTGCCACGGTATTATATTGGCAAAACAATAATAACTGTTCATGATTTAGCAATTTGTAAATTTTTCGAATTATATCCTTATCAAAAACAAAATATTCTTTTTAGGAAGAATTTACCATACATTTTGAATAAAGCTAAAAAGATTATTGCAGTTTCTCAGTCTACATCCAAAGATTTGCAACAGATATTTAACGTTAACAGCCAAAAGGTTAAGGTTATTTATCACGGAGTTGACAAGAGGTTTTTTCAAAAAAATACCATATCTAAACTTAAACAAGTTAAGAAAAAATATAAAATTAAAAATAACTATTTACTTTCTTTAAGTGATTTTGATGTTAGGAAAAACATTATTCGCATTATTTATTCTTATGAGCGTTTAATGAGAAAAATTGAGACAAAAAAGGATAAATCTCTTTCAGGATATCAATTAGTTCTAGCTGGTGGGAGGAAAAATTTTAATTTCAAAAAAGTCAAAAAAGTAATTTCTCTATCAAGATATAAGAAAGATATTATAGTTCCGGGATATATAGAGGCTTCAGATTTAAATGCATTGTTTGAAGGATCTGGTTTATTTATTTTTCCATCTCTTTATGAAGGGTTTGGCCTTCCCATAATTGAAGCTATGGCCAAAGGTGTGCCAGTGATTACTAGTAACACTTCATCTATGAAAGAAATAGCTATCAATTCGGCGGCGATTGTTGACCCTTATAGCGTTTCCGAAATAACAGCTGCTGCTTATAATTTATTGACTAATAAAAAGTTATATGATACATTTAGGGTTAAGGGAGAACTTTTAGCTCATAAATTTAAATGGGAGAAATGTGCTCGCGAAACTCTAAGTTTTTACCAAAGGGCGATTAATTCTAATTAATTCTAATATTTTTTTAATTATTGACTATGGGTGAAGTAAAATCAAAATTCACAAATTCTGACTCTTTCTCGTCTTCTCAAAGAAAAAAACAAGGTCTATTTGTTTTGGTTGTCGGCATTATTATTCTAATTGTTTTAGTTATTGTATTGACGTTTGTTTTTCTAAAGCCGGCAGTAAATAAAACATCTACCTCTTCTTGGTCAGCTGTTTTTTTAACTAACGGTAGAACTTATTTTGGGAAAATCGAAGGTGAGGACACAGAATTTGTAACATTAAATGATGTTTATTATTTGCAGGTTCAACAAGCCCCCCCGTCTGTGGAGGGAGAAGAACCCCAACCCCAGGTTTCTCTAATGAGTGTGGGCGACGAAATTCATGGGCCTGAAGATTCTATGAGGATTAATAAATATCATATCTTGTTTATAGAAAAATTAAAAGCAAACTCTTCGGTTGTTACTTCTATAGAACAATTGTTGAGTCAATAGTTGTTTGATTGAATTATAAGATGAAATACCAACACAAAAACATGGCATCAAGTTTTTTGAGCCTTGTTTTTGTTTTTTTATTTTTAGTATTAGCTGTTAGTCTAATTAGTTTTTTTTATTCTGATCGCAATAACGCAGGCTTGGGTGACAAAAATATTGATTTTTGGTTTCATGCTTCATCGGTTTGTCATGTAGGTGAGGAATGTGTATTTTTCGTATTTGTTCGCAACTCTGAGCCATATGATTTGAATCAAGCAGAGATTTCTTTGTCTTTTCCTCATAGTTTCTCAATTAGTTCAGATATATCTGGCTATGAAAAAGATCCATCTAATAATTATATTTGGTGCTGGGAAGAGATGAAAAGTAAAACTCTACAGGAAATTAGAATAAAGGGTGTATTCTCAGGCGAAGCTGATTATGATTCCTTAATAGAGGGGTCTTTATATTTTCGTTTAGAGGGGTTTTCTTCAGAATTTCAATATAATTTTTCTGACTATTTAGAAGTAGAACCATTTCCTTTTAGCGTTAACCTGAAAATTCCAGCGCTTAGTTATAATTGGGGAGAATTATTGCCATTAGCCTTGGTTTACAAGAATAATAGTAAAAAGGAGGTTGAGGACCTGGAGATAGGAATATCTTTAGATAAAAAACAATTTTTTAATTTAAATGACTTAGAACAAAATTTCTGGTATTATTATCTTGGCTCGGATTATCAAACATCGTTTCCTTTTCTTAAGTCTAGACAATCTTCAGATTTAATATCAAGGGGGTGGGACGCGAGATCAATATCAAACTTAGCAAAAATTAAACCAGGAGATCAGGGCACAATTGTTTTTTATTTACCCCTGATTTCTATTTTTCAGGCCAGAGAAAATAGATTTGTTGAAGCAGAGAGCTCGATTCAAGCTTTTGTTAAGGGAAATTTACAAGGTTGGGAAAATACGATTGCCAAAAGTCCCAGAATAGATGTACGAATCACTACGGACTTAAAATTAAACGTAGAATTAGGATATTATGATCACGTTAGCCAGGGGTTAAAAATAGGAGAATTGCCGCTTTTAGGCGTTAATAAAAAAACTTTTTATCAAGTTATCTGGAGTTTAGAAAATGGGGGCAATGCAGCTCAAGATGTAGTCGTTAAAACAAAATTACCACCTTATGTTGAATGGACAAATCAATCACAGAGCACAGAAGGAGTTTTATCCTATAATGAACTGAGCAGAGAAATAATTTGGAAAATTTCAGAATTATTGCCCTATCAAGGATTTCATTCTTCGCCTATATTGGAAGCAAATTTTGAAATAGCAATTATTCCTAAGCTGGAAGACGCAGACTCAAAAATAGTCTTAACAAAAGATATTTTTTTAACAGCCCAAGATAAATTTACTAATGACCCTTTGATGCAACAGGTTGATTCTTTGAGCACCAATTTGGTTCCTAGGCCTTAGAGAATTATCTATATTCTTGCCTATCTGTTTATTATATGTATAATATCAGCATATAATTTTCTAAATTAATTTCTATGCCTCAATTTAATTTTGCAGAAAATGAAAATAAAATCCTAAAATTTTGGGAAAATAATAAAACTTTTGAGAAATCTTTAAAGAAAAAATCCCCTCAAGGTGATTTTGTTTTCTATGATGGACCTCCATTTGCTACCGGTACACCTCATTATGGAAATTTAGTGGCTAGCTTAATGAAAGATATAGTTCCTCGTTATTGGACCATGAAAGGATATCATGTTGAAAGGAAATGGGGATGGGATTGTCATGGTTTGCCAGTTGAAAATATTGTTGAGGAAGAAATGAAAATCAAAAACAAGAAACAGATTGAAGATTTAGGTGTAACTAAATTTAATGAAACATGCAGAAGCAAGGTTCTTGTATATGCAGAAGAATGGAGGAGAATTATTCATCGTTTTGGGCGTTGGGTAGATATGGACAACGATTACAAAACAATGGACAAAAATTACATGGAAAGCATTTGGTGGGTTTTTAAAGAGCTGTGGGACAAAGGATTAATTTATGAAAGTTATAAATCAATGCATGTCTGTCCTAGATGTGAAACAACGTTATCTCAACATGAGGTTAGTGAAGGTTATAAAGATGTAGAAGATATTTCTGTTATTGCTAAATTTGAGTTAATAGATCAACCTGATGTTTATATGTTGTCGTGGACAACTACCCCATGGACATTGCCAGGAAACGTTGCCCTAGCTGTAGGGGAGAAACTAAGGTATGTTTTAGTTGAATTAGAATCTGCTTGTCAACAAGGAAAGAGAGAGAAATTTATTTGCGTTGAAGATAATTTAAAAAATATATTTGGAAACAAAAAATACAAAATTTTAAAAAAAATTGAACCTAGAGAAATAGAGAATAAAAAGTATAAGCCATTGTTTGATTATTATTTAAATAAAGACATAGAAAATAAACAGAACTTATATACCATTCAATTAGCAGATTTTGTTACAGGAGAAGACGGGACTGGTATTGTTCATATTGCCCCAGCTTTTGGTGAAGATGATATGAGACTGGGAGAGGAAAAACAATTACCATTTATTCAACATGTTCAGATGGATGGTCGCTTTACAAATGATGTTGTAGATTTTAAAGGGCAAGAAGTGAAGCCAAAATCTGACCCTACGGGGACAGACAAAAAAATCTTAGAGTTTTTAAGAAAAAAAGATTTAGTTTTTAATGAAATTCCGTTTGTTCATTCTTACTCCCATTGTTGGCGTTGTGATTCACCGTTATTAAATTATGCCACTAATTCTTTATTTGTTAATGTGACAAAAATTAAGGAAGATATTTTAGAAACAGCCAAAGAAATTAATTGGATTCCTAAACATATCAAAGTCGGAAGATTTGGCAAATGGTTGGAAGGAGCTAGGGATTGGTCAATTTCTAGGCAAAGGTTTTGGGGGTCTGTTGTGCCTCTTTGGGTTTGCGATAAATGTGGAGAGAAAAAAGTTTTTGGTTCAATTAAAGAATTAGAAAAGGTTTGTGGAGAAAAAGTTGAAGACTTGCATAAACATTTTACAGATAAATATACTTTTAAATGCGAGAAGTGCTCAGGAACGATGAAAAGAATACCAGATGTCTTAGACTGTTGGTTTGAGTCAGGGTCAATGCCTTATGCTCAAATGCATTATCCTTTTGAGAACAAAGAAAGATTTGAAAAGAATTTCCCAGCTGAATTTATTGCAGAAGGAATCGATCAGACTAGAGCATGGTTCTATTATTTGCATGTTTTGGCTACCGCCCTTAAGAAAACAAATTGTTTTAAAAATGTAGTTGCAAACGGCATAGTTTTAGCTGTAGATGGCAAGAAAATGTCAAAACATTTAAATAATTATCCTGATCCAATGGGAATGATGGAAAAATATGGAGCTGATGCAATGAGGTACTATTTGGCCAGTTCGGCAGTAATGAAAGCAGAAGATTTGAATTTTTCAGAGAAAGACCTAAAAGAACAATATAGATTTTTCTTTACCTTGATAAATGTTCATACATTCTATCAGATGTTTAGGGGAGACATTAAAGTTGATAACGTAGATAAGGAAAAAGACGTTACTCATGTTTTAGATAAATGGATTATAGCTAAGCTTAACCTCTTGGTTAAAAATGTTACAAAGAGAATGGATGGTTATGATTTGAATGCTGTCAGAGAAATACCAATTTTTATTAATGATTTGTCTCTATGGTATATTAGAAGATCAAGGGTTAGGTTTAAGGGAGGCAGCGGTCAAAACGACAAAATAAAAGCCCTTAAAGTGTTGAGAAGGACTTTGTTCCACTTAAGTCGAGTTATGGCCCCATTTTTGCCATTCTTGTCCGAGTATATATATCAAGAATTAGATGGGAAACAAGAGTCTGTTCATTTACAAGATTGGCCGTTATTTAATAATGATTCAATTGATGAAAAATTGTTATCTGAGATGAAAACAGTTAGGAAGATTTGTGAATTAGGACATAATTTAAGAGCTCAAACTAAAATAAAAGTTCGTCAACCGTTGAGTAAATTAAATATATCAGGAATTAAAGTTTCTGATAATTTAATAGAGTTAATTAAAGATGAATTAAATATTAAAGAGATTGAATTTACTGAGAATTTACCACAAGGGGATAACTGGATCATCGTCAAAGAAGGAAATATCGAAATATATTTAAATACAGAAATAACTCCTGCATTAAAAGAAGAGGGAAGTTGTCGGGAATTGGTTAGGGCAGTAAACTCTCTGCGCAAAAAAGCCAAACTAACGAAAGAAGACTTGGTTAACCTTTATTGTTCTGTAGTAAATGAAAGTTTAGAAAAAATGATTTACAGTAAAAAAGAATTTTTAAAATCTCAAACAGGTAGTAAGGATATTATAATTAGTGAGCATCAAGGAAAGGTTTTAATACAACAAAAGGTTTCTATAGATGGGATTGATATTGTTCTGACACTCACCCAATAATCCATGATTAATAGTTTTTCGATTATGTCTATTTCCAATCATCTATCGGGGATTATTCTTAAAGAACGCCACATTGGGGAAAATGATAAATTTATAACATTTTATAGTCAAGAACAAGGCAAGGTTGAAATTTTAGTGCGGGGAGCTTGTAAGATTAACAGCAAGCTAAATCCTATAATTTCAGCCCGTTTTTCTTTCTTAGATTTAGTTGTGGTTAATGGAAAAAATTTTTATCGTTTAATTGATGGAGAAACGAGAGAAAGATTTAGTGGATTAATCCAAGATTACCAGAAAATATTATTACTTGATAATATTTTAAAAAAAGTTAACGAATTGCTTAAATTTCAAAAAACTGATAAGAAAATTTTAGCATTAATTCTTGAATTTTTGCGTTGGACTAATGTTTTGTCTGTCTCAAAAGCATTGCCATTAGCGACTGCTTTTTTAATTAAACTTTTAGCTTTTACTGGTTATTGTCCTGAATTAAAGCATTGTTTGATTTGCCGAAAGAGTCCTTCCACAAAAGAAGTTTTTTTTGATTTAAGTAAAGGGGGCGTTATTTGCTCCCATCACAAATTATCTCTCGACTTAAATAGCGACAGAATAAAGATTAGTTTAGATTGTTTAAAAATTTTACGAACTCTTCTTTATCAAGATTTTAGTTATTTAGCAAAATGCGATATTAAAAAGCAAGAATTTTTAAAGACATGGGAATTGATTAATAAATTTTTAAAGTGGCAAACAGGGTAATGAGGTACGCAGGTACTTGGGCAACCAGGTAAATAGGTTAGTATAATAAGGGCCCAATTAACCAATATATATGTTTAAGTTAGTCAAGAAATCTAGTATTTCTCAAGCGCGTTTAGGAAAACTAAAAACTGGGCATGGGACGATAAAGACTCCCTTCTTTATGCCTATTGCTACTCAAGGATCAATTAAGGGGTTAACGCCTGTCCAAATAAAAGATTTAGGGGCACAGATAGTTCTTTCTAATACCTATCATTTATTTTTAAGACCAGGACTTTCAGTAATTAAAAATGCAGGAGGGCTACATAAATTTATGAATTGGCAGGGCCCTATCCTGACGGACAGTGGTGGTTATCAGATATTTTCTTTATCTTCTCGAAGAAAGATAAATGATAAAGGGGTTGATTTTCGTTCAGAAATTGATGGTAAGAGTATTTTTTTGTCGCCAGCTAAAGCTATTAAAATACAGAATATTTTAGGCTCGGACATAATAATGTCTTTAGACGAATGTCCGTCTTGGCCGTGTTCACGAATTCAAGCCCAAGGGGCAGTTGATCGAACGTCTGCTTGGGCAAAAATATGCAAAAAAACATACCAAAAACAGAATATTAAAAAATTACTTTTTGGTATTGTTCAAGGTTCAGTTTATAAAGATTTAAGGGCTCAAAGCGCTCAAGAATTAGTAAAAATTGGTTTTGACGGTTATGCTCTAGGAGGTTTAACATTAGGAGAGTCGGAGAGAGAGACATATCAATCTATTCAATTTGCTATTCAAGAATTTCCTACAAATAAACCTCGTTATTTAATGGGAGCGGGTAAGCCAGAACAAATTATTAGGGCTGTTAAAATGGGGATTGATATGTTTGATTGTGTAATTCCTACCCGTAATGCTCGCCACGGATTGTTATACACTTCTGTAACCAACCCGTCGGGTTGGTTGTCAAAGGATTTTTATAAAAAAATACACATAACTAACGCTAAATATAAGAATGATTTTAGGCCGTTAGATTTGAATTGTTCTTGTTATGCTTGTCAAAATTTCTCTAGGGCATATATAAGACATTTGTTTATGGCTAAAGAACAGTTAGGGAAAACATTAGCTACCATTCATAATCTTGCTTTTTATCTAAATTTAATGAAAGAAATTAGAGATATGATCTCTAAAGATAAGTTATAATTTTGACATTTTAAGATATTTTGCTATTATTTAGTGATATGGCGCGTTCGTCTAGTGGTTAGGACGCCAGGTTTTCATCCTGGTAACAGGGGTTCGATTCCCCTACGCGCTACCATAAGAGATTGGATCCCTATAGGGTTGCTAGGCGTTTTCACGGGAGACAAATTTTGAAAGATTTACTGTGGATGTTGAACATCCACAGATTTTATTCTGCTTTACTTTTTTTGTTTCTACGATATAATGACGATATATGTTTATTTTTTTGGTATGATTATTGGTATTGATGCTTCGCGAGCAAACAGAAAACAAAAAACCGGTATTGAGTGGTATTCCTATTATTTAATTCAAGAATTAAAGAAAATATCCCTTGATTCAGGGGATAAATTTATTTTATATACTCCTTTTAAGCTTCAGGGTTCTTTAGCTAAATTGCCTAGCAATTGGGAAGAAAAGATTTTAAAATGGCCTCCTAGATACTTATGGACTCAAATAAGATTAGCATGGGACATGTTTTTCCATGCTCCTGACCTTTTATTTGTCCCAGCCCATTGTCTGCCATTATTTTCTTTTGTTAAAAAAGTTGTAACCGTGCACGATTTAGGGTTTAAGCATTTCCCGAAAAGTTATACTTGGTTTCAAAGAATTTATTATTATTATTCTCATTACTGGTCTTTAAAAATGGCTCAAAAAATCATTGTTCCCTCTGAATTTACTAAAAATGATATTTTAAAAAATTTTTATTCTCTACGAAAAAAGATTACTGTTATCCCTTTGGGTTATACCGTTAAAAAGAGTTTATCTGACAATCAAATTAATCCTAATTTGGTTTTAAATAAATATAAAATCAAAAAACCATTTTTTCTTTATGTGGGACGTTTAGAAAAAAAGAAGAATGTCCTTGGTCTAATTAAAGCTTACCAAGAATTAAAAAGATCTAGGCAGCAACAAAAAACTCCTAATTTAGTTTTAGTGGGCAAGTATGGTTATGGGTATACAGAAATCAAAAAAGAAATATTAATTTCAGAAAATATTCAAGAAATTGGCTATATTCCATCTGAAGATTTATCTATCTTATATTCTTCGGCCTTTGCGTTAGTTTTTCCTTCTTTTTATGAAGGGTTCGGTCTTCCCCTATTAGAAGCAATGGCTAACAAGTGTCCAATATTAGCCAGTAACGCTGGTTCTTTACCAGAAATAGGTAAAACGGCGGCTTTGTACTTTAATCCCTTTAAAACAGAAGATATTAAAAATGCTATGTTAAAAATAATTGAAAATGAAAATTTTCGACAAAATTTGATTAAAAGGGGGATTAAAAGAGTTCAATCTTTTTCTTGGCAAAAATGTGCGCAGGCTACCAAGAAAGTCTTATTTTCAAATTAAATATATTTTAAAAAATGGATATTGTTGGTCACCAAAAGATTATAGATTTTTTGAAAAATAGTATTAAAAATAAAAGACTGTCGCAGTCTTATTTATTCTGTGGGCCAGAACATATTGGCAAAAAGACAACAGCTATATATTTTGCGGCTAGTTTACTTTGTAGTTCTCAGAATTTTCCTTGTCAACAGTGTGAGCATTGTCGTCAGGTATTTCAAGGAGAACACCCTGATGTTTATTGTGTCGGTAAAATTGAGGATAAGGAGATTAGTATCGACCAGATTCGAGAAATTAAAAATGTTATTAATTTAACGCCCCTTTCCGGTTCTTCTAAAATTGTTATAATAGAAGAAGCTGATAGCTTAACAATTTCTGCTGTTAATTCTTTACTGAAATTATTAGAGGAGACTCCACCTCATGTTTTTATAATCTTATTAACTAAGGGCTTTAATAATTTGCCAACTACTCTTCGTTCTCGTTGTCAAATTTTAAGATTCTTATTGCCTACTTCAAGTGAACTTAGTTGTTTTTTAAAAAAAGAATTTAGTTTGAGTCTAGTTGATGTAAAAAGGATTTCTGATTTGTCTTTAGGTTTACCTGGCATAGCCATAGAATTAGCCCAAAACAAGGAAGGGATTTTTAAGTATCGTGAGGATTTGATGGAGAAGTTCGCATTTTTTTTATCAGAAAGAAATAAGATAGAGAACAAATTCAAGTTAGCTAACTTAATTCTAAAGTCTCAAACTAGACAAAATCTATTTTTTTTACTTCAGTTTATAAGGGATTTGGCTTTAGTCAAATTGAAACTAAATCCGTCCGGTGTCTTAGAGAAGAAAGAATTGTTGGATTTATCTAAAAAATATTCCAAAATTGAGCTTTATCTTTTTATAAATCAAATTTTAAAAACTCAAATTTGGTTGACCAAACATGTTAACCAAAAATTGTCAATAGAAAATTTAGTACTTAATGATTTTGTTTAATTTAATATTTTTATATGCATAAAACAAAAATTTTTCTTATTTTTCCCCTTTTACTTTTACTTATTTTTTTGAATGGCTGTACTACAAAGCCGAAATATGGTAATGGGATTTTTAAAAGCATAGACTCAGCTGATTCATGGAAACAAAAAACTGATATTTGTGTTTTAGAAAATGAAACTAAAGTTTTAGATAGAGTAAATGTAAATGCACTTATTTTTGATCCCCAAGATAACAAAACTATATATCTAGGCTCAAAGAAACAAGGTCTTTTTGCCAGTTTTGACGCTGCTGAGTCATGGCAAAGGGTTAGGACGTTTCCTAGTGGGGAAATTAGGTCTATTGCGGTTCATCCCCAATCAAAGCACATTGTCTATGTAGCAGTCGATAATCAAGTTTTTAAGACTTTAGATGCTGGTCGTACATGGCAAGTTGTTTATTTGGAGGCCGTGCGAGGAGTAGTTATTAATAGTATAGCTATTGATAATTCTGTCCCACAGAGAGTTTATTTAGGGCTTTCTGATGGCCGATTAATTCGTAGCCAAGATAACGGTTTTAGTTGGGCGACTATAAGTAATTTTCAGACTCAAATAAAAGAAATATTGATAAATGTCTATAACACACAAAGAATTTATGTTAGCACTTATCAGAAAGGAATTTTTCGATCAGATAATCAGGGATTAGATTGGGCTTCTTTATTAGAATCACTTAAGAATTATGATGGTGCTCAAAAGATAGCTAAAATAACCTTTCAATCTTATAAACCTGAAATATTGATTAGTGCCAGTGATTATGGAATATTAAAGACGAATGATAGCGGAAAAACTTGGACTGAATATAAATTGTTAACTGGAAGCAATAAAGCTAAAATAACTTCTTTTGCTGTTTATCCTCCAGATCCCAATATTATATATTATATAGCTTTTGATAAAAATGTGGTCTTTCAGTCTATTGATGCTGGTTTAAACTGGACCCCTAAATCAGTTCCTACGAAAAACCAATTATCTCAATTAATAATTGATCCATTGAACCCTAATGTCCTTTATTTGGGGGTGCAATCTTCTGGTAATTAAAAAATTTCTAAAGAGATATGTAATCCCATTAGGAATAAATAATATAATTATATATGTATATAGACTTTATTGAATCTCATCAAGAAAATTTTAGCAAAGTGATTGATTTTTTAAAAAAAGACATCCAAAGTTTACGCACCAACAGGGTAAGTACAGAATTAGTAGCCCATGTTTTGGTTAATGTTTATGGAGATAAGACTAGGCTTGATCAGTTGGCATCTTTGAGTATCCCTGAGCCACGTTTAATTTTAATTCAACCTTGGGATAAAAATATATCTAAAAATATAGAGCAAGCTTTGAGTGTTGCTAATTTGGGTGTTACACCTACATTGAGCGAAGGTTTTATTCGTTTAAAAATACAGTCTTTAAATGAGGAAACAAGAAAAAGTTTGGTCAAGGTTTTGCATGAAAAATTGGAGAATGCTCGCAAATCTTTACGTAATGTACGTGACGAAATTAGAGAACAAATCGTTAAAGACGAAAGAGCTAAAGAAATTAGCGAAGATGATAAATATCGTTTGTTTGATCAGTTAGATAAACTAAGTAGAGAAAGACAAGAAGAGATTAAATCAATAGGACAAAAAAAGGAAGAAGAGATTATGATAATTTGATTTTATGTTTATTTTCTTAGCTATTATAGTATTAGGTATTTTGATTTTTTTTCACGAAGCTGGTCATTTCTTGATGGCTAAGATTTTTGCGGTCAAGGTAGAGGAGTTTGGTATTGGTTATCCTCCACGAATAGGAGGATGTATCCTTAAAAAAGGAAAATTGAAATTTTTTATGGGGAGGAATATTCCGACTTCATGTTCTAACCAAACGGTTTATTCTTTGAACTGGATTCCCTTGGGTGGTTTTACTAAACTAAAAGGTGAAATGGGTGGACCTCAAGAAAAGGATAGTTTTTCGGCTCAGGTCTGGTGGAAAAAGGTTTTGGTGGCAGCTGGGGGGGCAATGATGAATATTTTTTTAGCTGTTGCCATTTTTTCTTTTTTATGTTTAATTGGCATCCCTCGCGACTTAAGTCAAGAAGATCTAACCACGGGGAAAATAATTAGCCCTGTTACCATTCAAATTGGTGGAATTTTTCCTGAATCACCTGCGTTTGAAGCTAATTTGCAGGTAGGGGATATTTTACTTGATATTAATGGTCAAGATTTCACGGAAATAATTGAAGTACAGAATTACATCCAAGGCAATGTTGATAAAATTATAAAAGTTAAGGTTAAACGTGGACAGGAATTTATAACCCAAGAATTATCGGTTTTACCATATCAAGATATTTTTCAAGACGAGAGTGAGTTAGAAGAGGGTGTTTTGAATAAAGGATTTATTGGAGTATCTTTATCTAAGACAGCATTAGTTAGATATCCTTGGTATCAAGCTTTGATTAATGGCTGGAGCATGACTCTCAATTTATTGGGTCAAATGTTTTCTGGATTAGTGATTATTTTTAAAAGCTTAATGTTTAAGCACAAAATGGTTGGTGGCGTTTTGGGCCCAGTTGGGATAACCCAAATGATTAGTAGTGTGGCTCAGGTTAGTTTTATTTATCTTTTACACTTTATGGCTATTATTTCTATAGCTATTGGCGCCTTTCAGTTAGTGCCTTTTCCGGCACTTGATGGCTCAAGAATTCTTTTTGCTTTATTTGAAGGTTTTCGTGGTCGCCCAATAAACCAACAAGTAGAAACGATTACGACGAATATAGGATTTTATTTACTGTTACTTCTTCTAATGGTAGTTAGTTTTAAAGAAATAGTAAATTTATTTTAATTTATATGTTACAATCTAATTTTTTAAGTAAAACTTTACGCGAGGATCCTAAAGATAGCGTGGCAATTAGTCATAAATTTTTAGTTCGTGGAGGGTATATTCATCAATTAACTAGTGGAGTTTGGTCTCTTTTGCCCTTAGGGTTTCGCGTTTATCAAAAAGTTGAAAATATTATTAGAAAAGAAATGCGTTTAATCGGGGGAGAAGAGTTACGGATGCCAAGTTTACAGCCAAAAGAATTATGGGTTGAGAGCGGTCGTTGGGAGACCATTGATCCACCATTATTTAAAGTGAAAGATAGACATAATAAATGTTTGGCTCTTGGACCAACTCACGAGGAGGTTATAACTAAAATAGCAAATTTTTTTATTGAATCTTATAAGGATTTACCAAAATATGTTTTTCAGATTCAAAATAAATTTAGAAACGAATTGCGTCCTACAGCCGGTTTATTGCGCACCAGAGAATTCGTTATGAAAGACATGTATAGTTTTCATGCTTTAGATAAAGATTTGGATGTTTATTATTTAAAAGTGTCTGAAGCTTATAAAAAAATTTATCGTCGTTGTGGTTTAGATCCAATAATTGTTAATGCTTCTTCCGGAACAATTGGAGGAAATATGTCTAACGAATTTATGATTTTTACCGAATCCGGAGAAGATAATCTTTTGTTTTGTAAAGATTGTGGTTGGGCTACTAATATGGAAGTAGGCAAACAAGATTTATTTTGTCCTAAATGTAAAAGTAAACTAATTATTAAAACGGGAATTGAGGTTGGACATATTTTTAAATTGGGCACTAATTATAGTAAAAAATTGAGTGCATTTTTTATTGACCAAAATGGACAGAAACGACCAATCATCGCTGGTTGTTATGGTATTGGGCTAGAAAGACTTATGGCCACTATAGTAGAATTGAATCACGACAAAAATGGAATTATTTGGCCGTCCAGCGTATCTCCCTTTAATATTCATTTATTGGGGTTAGATTTAGACAATAAAACGGTTCTTGAGAGAGCTCATGAGGTCTATGAAAAATTAAAATTGTCAGGTTTTGATGTTTTATTCGATGATCGTCGTGAGTCAGCGGGCGTTAAATTCAAAGATTATGATTTAATAGGAATCCCTGTTAGGCTGGTGGTTAGCAAAAAATCTGGTTCAAAAATAGAGTATAAAGAAAGGAAGCAAAAGGGTAGTAAATTATTCACATTTAAACAGTTATTAAGTAAAATGGAGTTGTAGAGTATTTATAATTTTATTGAATAATTCTTGTTAGGGGCAAGTTTATTTTATACTAAATTTAATTAATTTAAAAAGTATGTTTAAAAAGATTTTTTCTAAAGATATTGGTTTAGACTTAGGGACAACAAACACCCGCGTTTATATAAGGGGAAAGGGTTTAGTTGTTAATGAATCAACAATTATGGCTTTTAATTCTAGGAACGATCAAGTGGTGGCTATTGGTAATAACGCCTTAAGAATGCTGGGTAAGGCTCCTGGACATATTTCGATTATTAAGCCTTTGGTCAATGGCGTGATTTCAGATTTTGAGATAACAGAAAAAATGCTCAAATTGATTTTTAATAAAGTTCATCATGATAGCTTTACTTTAATCCCGCGTTCGCGAGTGGTAGCCTCAATTCCTTTAGATATAACAGAAGTGGAGAAAAAATCTTTAGAAGATGTTATTTTAGAGGCTGGCGCGCGCGAAGTTTTTTTAGTAGAAAGACCAATTGCTGCTGCCATTGGCGCTCGCTTGCCAGTGCAAGAATCAATTGGAAATTTAATTGTTGAATTAGGGGGTGGACTTTCTGAGGTGGCAGTAATTTCTTTGAATGGAATTGTATCCTATAGGTCTATGAAGGTGGGAGGGGAATTGATTAATAGGAATATCATTAATTATGTTCGAGAAAATTTTGGCATTCTTCTGGGGGATCAAACTACCGAGAATCTTAAAACAAAGATCGGTTCAGCTGCATCAGTAAACAAGGCCCAGGAGATGAAGGTTAAGGGAAGAGATTTAGTGAGTGGCCTCCCCAGGGAGGTGACTATTACTGACACTCAAGTTAGGGAGGCTATTTTACCAACGCTAAAAATAATTATAGATGGCATTCGTGATACTATTGAATCTACTCCTCCAGAATTAGTATCTGACATCTATGAGAGAGGAATAATTCTCTCAGGTGGAGCATCTCTTTTAGTGGGGTTAGATAAATTAATTAGAAAAAAGATTAATATTTCAGTTTGTTTGGTTGATGATCCAGCTACAGCTGTTGCTCGTGGGACGGGGTTGATTTTAGAAGATTTTGATAATTTAAAGTCAGTAATTATTCCTTCAGCAAGAAGTTAAGGATTTTAAATAAAAAAGAAAAAGACAAAGCAAAATTGTCTTTTTTTTGTTACAAGACTTATGTTAATTCGTCTTAATAGGTGTAGGGGCATAGTAGTAATTTTAAATAAAAATTAGAATGAAAAGTGAAATTAAACAGTTAAGTAATTATTATTACAGATATCAAGAAATTTTTTCTATGAATATTCATATTCCCGGAATTAGCGTTTGGACTTATTTTCCAAATTTTTGGCCTAGGTAGCCATAATTGAATTTTGATCATTTATCTATCCATTTCTCGTGGCTCCTGAGCTAAACTCAAGGAGTTTTTTAATTTTAATATGTTAATAAATTAAAGAAAGAGAATCATTATGATCAAGAAGATGATTACCAAATTTATATTAATTAGTCTAGTGGTCATTATCTTAATGGGCTCACATACGATTATTTATATCATTTATCTTACTGAAGCCGATTTAAGCTTTAAGGAGCTTGGCTTCGTGAATCTTTCTTATTTATTAACTCTTTTTATCTTCGGAGCGTACAGCAAGATTATTATTAATTTGTCAGGGAAAAAGATTGCTTTGATTTTTTCAGCACTTCTCTATGGAATTGGATTATGGCTTTATACTTTAGCTTATAATTTATTGGGATTTATTTCGGCAGAGGTCTTTATTGCGATCAGTACAGTTTTATGTTCTGAGGCACTAAAAGCATGGTTAATTGATACTTTATGTTTTTATAAATATAATAAAATAGGAGAAGATGAATTTGGCTGGAAGTGGAGAACTATTTGTTTTATTAGGCTCGTATTTGGTTTTGTTAGCGTTTATCTCAGATTAGAAAGTTTATCTTTCCTCTTGGTTGTTGTCGGTTCGGGATATTGGTTTCTAAAGATTTCATCCTTGTTCATCAAAGAAAATATTCATTTTCAAGAAGCGAAGACAAAGAATGCGCTTTTTACTGATTTCAAGATGACCACCCAAGAAGACATCGCTTCTGTTTGGCAAAATGATATTATATTCATAGTCATAAGTTTGACCATAATGATAGCCCTTAGTTTTCCGTTTATCTCTTTAGCCGTACAATCATGTTATTATATTTTTCTTTTCATCGGTTATTTTGTTGGCAAAAGTATCTTATTTAGTAGAAAAATGACAGGATTATGTTCTCATAGAGATTGTTATAGATGGCAATCCCTTTCCTTGATTTTTGCTAAATAGTGGGTTCAGTGACCGATCAAGAAGCAAAAGCCCGCTCATTATAATATTAGTGAGCGGGCTTGTTGTTATAAATTATTATTTGAATAAAAAAATAGTATAATAAATAGATTTATTAACTATATAGATATAAGATGTTTTTTTATTTTCTTAAGTTAGGAATTATCTAATTTTAAGGAAAGCAATTTGGATGTACCATCTTCTTGCATTGTTACTCCATAAAGAATATCTGACATTTCTATTATTTCTTGATTGTGGGTAACAACGATAAATTGAGTATAGTCGCTCAGTTCTTTAATAATTTTGGCAAATCTTGATGAATTTTCTTGATCTAAAGAGGCGGCCACTTCGTCTAATATTACAAAAGGAGGTCTGTTGATGGATATTATAGCGGCTATTAAAGCTAAAGAAGTTAAAGCTTTTTCTCCTCCAGAAAGCATAGAAATATTTTTTATTTTTTTGCCAGGAGGAGTGGCTAGAATATCGATATTTTTCTCTCTTTTACCGTTTTCTTGAAGATTTTCTGATAATTCTATTTTAGCATCACCTCCATTAAATATAATCTTAAAATATCTATTAAAAGTATAGTTGATTTTTTTAAAGCTCTCTCGAAATTGATTTTTTATTTTTTCATCTAATTCATCATTGATTTTATCTAACGATTTTATGCTTTTTTCTAAATCAACGCTCTGTTTTTCTAAGAATTCATGACGGTCTCGGACTTTTGGGTATTCTTTCATAACTTCTGGGTCAATCCCTCCAATTATTTCTAATTGATATTTCAATTTATTGATTTTTTCAAGATCAGAAACATTAGATTGGTAATTTTTTTCTTCGTTTTCTATTGTTGATTTTTTGATTTCCGTACTATAATCTTTCATCTCATTTTCTATCTCTTCGTCTAAAGATTGTTCTCTTGTTTCCCAGCGAGCTAATTCAATTTTGATTTCATTGATTTGATAATTTATTCTACTTAATTCTGTTTGTTGATGATTTATATCTTTTTGCCAAGAAACCATTTCTTGCTTTTTAGTATTTGTTTCTTTAGAAAATTTTTCCATTTTTTGGCTAGCTTTTTCTAATTTTTCGTTAATTATCTTTATTTTTTGGTTTAAAGTTTCTTTTTCTTTTTGAATTTTATTCAATAATTCTTTATCAGATGAAGATTCTTCATTTTTTGGAGAATCTTTAATTAAGAATAAGTTTAATATCTTTTTAGTTTCTTCTCGTGTTTTTTCAGCCCAAATTTTGATTTCATTCCAATCTTTTTCGTCTTTAGCTCGTTTTATTTTTTGCCAAAGCTCTTCTTGAATGGTTCCAATTTTTTTTAAACCATGGACTAGTTCTTCTACATTAAAACCAATCTCTTTGTTGTTAGTCTTTATTGCCTGATCGATCCTTCTTTGTTCTTCTATTAATTTATTATTTAATATTGATTGTTTAGAAATATATTGATTTTTTTCCTCCAAAAGACGTTGATACTCTTGTTGAGGTTTTTGATATTCATGACTTATTGTTTTTTGAAAAAAATCTTTCGATTTTTCTTGAACATTTTTCAAATCTTTGGCAAATTTTTCGCGTTTTTGGTCTTTAGTTTTTATTTCTTCACTTAATAAAATATTTTTTTGATGTATTGTTTGCCAAGAATGACGATAATATCTTATTTGTATTTTGTGCAGTTCCTTTTCTATTTCTTGTCTTTTCTCTAGTTTTTGAATTTGACGACCAAGGGAGTTAAGTAGAGGTTTAATTTCTAATAATACAATCGCTGTTTGCTGTAAATTTGTTTGACTTTTATCTATTTTCTTCTGAGCATTATCTTGTTTGATTTGATATTGTTTGATACTGGTAGCTTCGTTAAAAAACTTTTGCCTTTCGCTGGACGATAATTCTAATATTTGTTGAACTGTCCCTTGGCTAATAATGCTATAACTTTTTTGTCCGAAATTAGCTTTAGCCATTAGTAGTAGGATATCTTGAAGTCGGACTTTGTTTTTGTTTATAAAGTACTCGTTATCGCCATCGCGATAAATTTTACGTGTAATAGTGAATTCTTTATAGTCGATTGCTGCGTACTCATCCTCGTTGTTAAAAAATAAAATAACCTCAGCTGAATTGAGGTGTTTCTTTCTAGGCGAGCCAGAGAATATTATATCTTCAGATTTCTTCCCACGCAAAGCTTTAATACTTTGTTCTCCTAAGGCCCAACGAATTGATTCTCCTAAATTTGACTTTCCCGATCCATTAGGACCAACAACAGCAGTAATGTTAAATTTTTTTTGATTGGGTCTAGCAAATTTAAGGACGGTTCTTTTAGCAAAAGACTTAAATCCGCTTAGTTCTAAACGTTCAAGGTGCATAAATCAGTTAATTGAGATTAGTTAATTGAGATGCAGATATTATTTTATTTGTGACAATAATTATTGTATTAATCCTTTTGGACCTAACTTATCTTTTTTTAATGCGTTTTTCGCGGCATTAACTTCAGCTTCTTGTTTATTTTTTCCTTGCCCTGTAGCAATCATCTTTTCTTCAAAAAAAGCTCCACTGACAAATTTTTTAAAATGATCGGGACCCTTTTCTTCTATTATTTTATAATGAGGTGTGATTTTAAATTTCTCTTGAGCAATTTCTTGTAAATGGCTTTTTGGATCTAAATACAGCTGTAATTTTAAGATCATAGCTAATTGAGACCATAGATATTCTTTAATAAACTTTTTTGTATTTTCTATTCCTTGGTCTAAATATATGGCCCCGATTATAGCCTCAAGGGTATCAGCTAAGATGGCATCCCCTTGGCGATTAATAGATTTTGCTTCGCCCTTACTTAGATAGAGATATTTATTAATTTTTAATTTAGCCGAAACTCGAGCTAAGGATTTAGTATTAACCAAACTGGCTCGTAGACAAGTAAGTTCTCCTTCTGACTTATTGAAAAATTTTTTGTACAATAACTCGGTAATAATTAATTCCAAGACTGCATCTCCAAGAAACTCTAATCTTTCATTATTTTTGATCTTTGACTTAGGATGTTCGTTAATATATGAACGATGAGTTAGCGCTTGCTTGAGAAAGTTTTTATTATTAAAATTTATTTTTATCCTTTTTTCGAATTCGAGAGAATTATTCATACTAAATTTATTGAAGTTTATGGGTTATAAAAAAAAGAAAATAGATCTTGTCGTATTTTTGAATACCCCTGTATTAAACAATAGTGAATATTTATGATTAAAGTTATTTTTGTTTTAATTTAGAATTTTGTCCAGAATTTTTTATTTTTTCATAAATAGCACCTAGAACACCGTTAATAAATTTACCGGATGTTTCGCTACCAAACGATTTAGCTATTTCTATAGCTTCATTAATTATTACTTTTGGAGGCGTTTCACAAGAAATTAATAGTTCAAATACCCCTATCCTTAAAATATTTCTATCTATGAGGGTTATTTTTTTAATAGGCCATTGAGGGGCATATTTAACAATAGAAAGATCAATTTTTTTAATATTTTTTAGAATATTTTGGACTAATTGTTTTAAAAAAAGCTTTTCTTTAAAATCAGAAAATGAGAATTCTTTAAAATTACGTTGAGTAATTTCTTGAATATTAACATTTTTAGAAAGTAGAGATTTATTGAAATCCCATTCACTTAAAACCTGTAAAGCCATAATACGAGCCAATCGTCTTTGAGACATATTAATTAATTTAATTGATTTCAGTAAAAACTGACCCATTTACGATGGGGACTGTTTGTTAAGGTTTTAATAAACCAAGTATCTACTTTTTTATCTTTTTGGTCTTTGGGATTTTTTTATCTTTTTGGTCTTTATTCTTTCTTTTTTTGTCTTCTACTTTTATTATTTCTTTACCCATATATGTTCCACAAAAAGGGCAAACCTGATGAGGCAGTTTGGGCTTTTTGCATTTAGGACAAATAGATAGATATATTTTTTTTAGACGATATTGATATTGTCTTCTTTTCTGGCGGGATTTTGATCTTTTTTGTGTTGGTAGGGCCATAAGTCAATTAATTAGATAATTAGTTGTCCGAATAATCGTAACATTTAATAATTTGGTTATTTAAATATTCAATTATCAATTATAACATTTTTAATTACTTTAGCAATAGCGTACTTAGGTTGTCAATATTAAATATTTATAATATTATTAATATATAAATTATTCACAGTTTATTAACATTTTATTAACTTACTGTAATATTTTTTTTATAGTATAGTATTATAGAGAAAACACAATAAATATTGATTTATTATATGGAAAAAAAACAGATTTGGAATATAGTTTTGTCCGAATTAGAACTCTTAATATCTAAGGCCAATTTTAAGACTTGGCTTCAGGGTACTTATATTTTAGAAGTAAAAGATGATGACAAACTGGTAGTAGTCGCTGTTCCCAATAGCTTTGCGAAAAGCTGGCTAGAAAAGAAATATCATAAACACATCTTGAGGGCTATAAGGGAGGCAACAGAAGACAAGGTAGAAAGTATCATTTACAAGGTTGAGTTAAGTAAAGCTAAAGAAGAACCAAGAACGAATATAATTAAAATGCCTACTGTTAAGGGGGACGACCATGTTAATGTTGAGAATGGTCATGGACTGAATCCCAGATATACTTTTGAAAATTTCGTTGTGGGGGAGGGGTCAGAATTAGCTCATGCTGCTTGTCAGGCAGTATGTAGTCATTTAGGCAAAAAATATAACCCTTTATTTATTTATGGTGGGGTGGGTTTAGGTAAAACTCATTTATTACAAGCTGTTGGGCATGAAGTTTTAAAGAAAAATCCTAAAACTAAACTGTTCTATACTAATGCAGAAGAGTTTACTAACGAATTTATTAAAGCTATTGGTAGCGGAACGATGGAGAAATTTAAAAATTTTTATCGTCATCTTAAAATTTTCTTAATTGATGACATTCAATTTATGGCTGGTAAGGAGAGGACTCAAGAGGAGTTTTTTCATACCTTTAATGCTCTATATCAAGAGGAAAGGCAGATAGTTATTGCTTCAGACAGGCCTCCAAAAGAGATTCCGGCCTTGCAGGATCGTCTAACATCTCGTTTGACATGGGGACTAATTGCTGATATTTCTCCACCTGAGTTAGAGACCAGAATAGCTATTTTAAAAGCGAAATGCAAAGAAAGGAGATGCTCTTTACGGGATGAAGTTTTAAGTTATTTAGCCGCTCATATCCAGAGTAATGTTCGTGAACTTGAGGGAGCACTAAACAAATTGCTTGCTTATCATGAATTTCATCAAACTGAGTTGACCCTTGATGTGGTTAAAAATATATTAGACACATTGAAAAGTAAGCCTAAAACAGGTTTTATTCACCCTAAACAACTAATTGAAATTGTAGCAAATTTTTATGGGTTAAAAGTGGCTGATATGATTAGCGCTTCTCGTAAGCTAGAATTTGTAGTGCCTCGCCAGATAACTATGTATTTGATGAGAGAAGAAATAAATACATCTTTTCCTTTTATTGGTAGGGAAATGGGGAAACGAGATCATACTACCGCTATGCACGCTTATGACAAGATAAGAACAGCCATTGATAAAGATCCTAAAATAAAAAGAGAGATAGATTTGATTAAGGAAAGATTATATAATTAACGATTTTTCCGACGCATTAAATTTATTGGTTAAAATTTTTTAGTAATAGAAAAACAAGGCCATTAATTAGATATTTCCTTTTTGTTTTTAATTAATTTAAGCAAAATGCTTATGTATATAACCAAAGTTTCTGGAAAAAAAGTTAAATTTAATCCTAATAAAATTAAAAGAACATGTCTACGTGCGGGAGCAGATCGATTTTTAGCCCAAAAGATAGAGCGTTTGGTTTCACTTCAAGTTAAAGAGGGAATGTCCACCAAAACGATATTACGTCTAATTTTGGATTTATTAGAAGAATTAAGCCCCATAACTTCAGCTCGTTATAGGCTAAAAGAAGCTATGCTTGGTTTAGGTCCTAACGGATTTATTTTTGAAAAATTTATCGTTTTTCTTCTAAAAGCCTATGGTTATAAGGCCTATTGTCCTCCCATTCTAGAGGGTCACTGTGTTAACCATGAGATAGATATTATAGCTACTAAAAATTTTTCTATTACAATAGGAGAAAAAGAAAATTATTTGATAGAATGCAAATATCATAATTCTCCTGGAACTAAAACTGAGCTTAAAGATGCTCTTTGTCTTTGGGCTAGGTTTGACGATCTTAAGGAAAAAGGGTTTATTCGTCCATGGTTGATATCAAATACAAAATTTTCTAAATCAGCTATTCAATATGCTCATTGCCGAAATATTAGATTATTAGGTTGGCAAAATCCTTCTCAAGAAAGTCTCAATTATTTAATAGAGAATAAAAAACTTTATCCAGTTACTATTTTAAAGCATTTAGATAAAACCTCGACAGAAAGATTATTCTCGCAAAATATTATTTTAGCCAGTCAACTTTTGTCTTATGGGGTGGAAAAATTAGAAGCTAAAACTGGGATTGCTAAGAGCAAATTAAACGAATTAGCAAAAGAAGCTAAATTCATTCTTGAATATTAATTAATACTTTTACTATGTTAAACATAGATGATTTATTAAATTATGGAGATTCTTCAGATTTAGATTTGGGTGACAAACAGGCTCAATTAGATGATAAATTATTAGACATTAAATCTAAAGAAATTGAAGAAGGGGTTGATTCTATTGCGCGTAAATCAGGTCTACCTTACATTAATTTAGTTAATTTCCCAATTTCTCCCGAAGCACTGAGGTTAATTCCTAAAGAAGACGCTTTAAATTATCATGTGATTTGTTTTTATAAGACTGAACGGACTGCTAAACTGGCATCTCCCAAAGCAGAAAATGTTTCTTTGGGAGATTTTTGTGTTCATCTAGAAGCAGCGCATGGGATTAAAACGGAGCTTTATTTAATTTCAGAGCAAAGCTTTGATTTTATTGTTAAACGTTATGATTTGCTTCCAAAAATTAGGGAGGCCAGCAAAGGCGTTAAAATTAGTTCAGAAAAATTTAAAGATTTTGAAAAAAAAATTAAAGATTTTAAAGATCTGAATAAGGAAATCCAAAAGACAGATATTTCTAATTTAATTACTTTAGTAATGGCTAGTTCTGTCAAATCTAGATCTTCAGATATTCATGTTGAGGCTGAGGAAGATGGAATTAAAATTAGATTCAGAATTGATGGGATCTTAGTGGATGTGGCAGAGATAAACAAAAGTTTTTGGGTACGGGTTATTTCTAGAATTAAATTATTATCGGGGCTAAAAATAAATGTTGTTGGTCGTCCACAAGATGGACGTTTTGTTATTGGTCTAGGAAAAGAGAAAATAGACGTTAGGGTCTCGTGTCTTCCTACTTCTTATGGAGAGAGTGTAGTAATGCGTTTGCTTCGTTCTTCGGCTGCCGGTTTGAGCTTTGATGATTTGGGATTAACGGGAAGAACTTATGATATTTTAAAGAAAGAGGTGGAGCGCCCCAATGGTATGATCGTTACTACCGGTCCGACTGGGTCTGGCAAAACAACAACTTTATACGCTATTCTTAATAAATTGAATAATGAAGAAACAAAAATTATTACATTGGAAGATCCGATAGAATATAGGCTAAAAGGAATAAATCAGAGTCAAGTTCAAAAATCTAAAGATTACACATTTGCTAAAGGATTACGTTCTATATTGCGTCAAGACCCAGACGTGATAATGATTGGAGAGATAAGAGATTCAGAAACAGCTGACATTGCTGTTCAATCTGCTTTAACTGGGCATGTAGTTGTTTCTACCTTACATACTAACGATGCTGCCGGAGCTTTACCTAGACTTCTTTCTATGGGAGTTAAATCTTTTCTTTTAGCTCCAGCCCTAAATGTTATCATAGGTCAACGTTTAGTGCGTCGTGTTTGCGAAAAATGTAAAGAAGAAGTTAATTTAAGTGAAGAAAAATTAACAAGGGTTAAGGCTCTTTTATCTGATATTCCAGAATCTGCAGGCACAAAAATTGACATTAATAATCTTAAATTTTATCGAGGGAAAGGATGTCCCGAATGTCAAGGGTTGGGCTATTATGGGCGAATTGGTATTTACGAAGTTTTTGTTATTGATCAGCTAGCAGAGAAAATGATTTTAGAAAAGAATTTATCTGAATACGATGTCAGAAAGTTGGCGCAAAAACAAGGGATGATCACTATGGTTCAAGACGGGTTATTAAAGGCTATAAATGGAATTACAAGTGTTGATGAAGTTTTTCGAGTAGCTGAATAATCTTCTTAGAAAATTGTTATTATTGTTATAGATAAAACAAAAGATTTTTCAAGATTAATATGCAATGAATTTTTTGATAGGGCAGATATAAAAAAACAGCCAAATTCAATTTTTTAGCTGTTTTTTGTTTTTTTACTATATTAAGTAAAGAGAATAATAAAGTTTTTGGTAAGAGAAACGAATAAATACCATTATTTAATTTTAGATAATTGCTTTGTTATTTTTTGGAATTCTGGATTGAATTTTAACAGTTTATTCTTGAAAATTTCTGGGAGAATAATGGTTTCTCTCGGTTCTATTTTTTCTTTTTTTCGCCATTTTCTTATTTTTGTAACCAAATTTTTGATTTCCTCAAATTCTTTTTCAACTTGAGGATTGATCATTTTCCTATCAGTTTTGGGCCATTGAGCTACTATCAATAAACTAGAAAATTCTTTATATTCTATTCTATTTAATTGAATATTGATTGTTTCTGTGACAAATGGGATGAATGGATGAAGCATTTTTAGACATTTTTCTAAAATCATTCTAAGAATACCAGAAGTTTGTTTTTGTATTTTTAAGTCTTCTTTTTGAAATTTTGCTATTTCTAAATACCAATCAGCGAAATCGTGCCAAACAAATTCATAAAGCTCTTTGGCCGCTAAACTTAATTCGTTGTTTTTAATTTTTTGGGTAATAGAATTAACAAGATTGTTCAACTTAGAAAGTATCCATATATCAGCGCTAGTTAGTTTTTTTAATTCTTCTCTTGGGATCTCTTGATTTATGAGTTCTACAAACCGAGAAATGTTCCAAAGCTTGTTGATGAAATTGCGCGCTGCTAAAATACTTTGAGAATCAAAACGAATTTCTTGTTGATCTCTATTGGCTTGAAGAATAGTTCCAAGACGAGTGGCGTCTGAACCGTATTTGTCTATGAACTCTAGAGGGTCAATTCCATTGCCCAACGATTTACTCATTCTTTTACCCTTTAGGGTTAGGATGGTTCCGTGGATATAAACATTTTGGAATGGTATTTTTCCCGTAAATTCAAACCCAGAGAATACCATTCTAGCTACCCAAAGACTTAAAATATCTCTAGCCGTGGAGAGCATTGAAGTAGGGTAATATTCTTTTAAGTCTTTGGTCTTTTCTGGCCAACCTAACGTTGCAAAGGGCCAGAGTGCTGATGAAAACCAAGTATCTAAAACATCTGATGATTGTTTCCATCCTTTCATATTATAATTGCCGTCAAGTATTTCGTATTCTTCTGTTTCACCAAACAAAGGTATGTGATCACTTAATTCTTTCTGTCCTCCATCCTGCATAAGTTTGCGTAATGCTCGCATATATGCACCATGAGTGATTACTAATATTTTTTGATTATTATAATTTTGATCTACTTTTTGTATGAATTCTTCGGCTCTTTTATTTAGACTTTCATAGCTTTCTTCATCTTCACCGGGGATGTCATAAATAAATTTGTTTTTATGGTAATTTGGATGTTCTTTTTCAATTTCTTTACTGGTTTTTCCCTCAAATTCACCATAATCTCGTTCGGTTATTAGTTCTTCAATAACTACGGGTATATCTAGTATATTCGCGATGATCTCGGCTGTTTGTCTTGCGCGTATTAAAGGTGAGCATACAATTGTAGTGAACTTTTCGTATTTTATTCTTTCTGCAAATCTTTTTATTTCGTCAGTTTTATTTTCATCTATAGGTACATCTGTTTGTCCTTGATATTTACCCTCCTGATTCCAGTCTGTTAATCCATGTCTAGTGACGACCAATTTTGTTACTTTATTGGGAACCAAAATTTTATCTTCTTTGTGCCAAACAGGAATACGATGTCCCCACCAAAGTTGTCTAGAGATACACCAATCATCAATATTATTTAGCCAATCAAGATAAACTTTTTTAAATCTTTTTGGAATAATTTTTATTTTTTCATCTTTTACGGCCTTGATGGCTGGTTTTGCTAGTTCTTTCATTTTAACAAACCATTGTGTAGAAATTTGTGGTTCAACTGGGGTGCTACAACGGTCGCAAAGAGAAATCTGATGTTCATAATCTTCAATTTTTTCTAAGAGATTTAGTCCTTCTAGTTCAGCTATAATTTGTCTTCTAGCTTCTTTTGTAGATAAGCCGGAATATTTACCAGCTTCTTTTGTCATTTTTCCTTTGGGGCCGATTACATTAATAATTTGCAATTTATTAGCTTTCCCAATTTGCCAATCAGTTTTATCGTGAGCAGGGGTAATTTTTACTGCGCCAGTTCCGAAATCCACCTTAACTAAGCGATGAGTTACGATGGGAATTTCTCTTCCAACAAGAGGGAGAATTACCTTTTGCCCTATAAGATTTTTATATTTTTCGTCTTTGGGATTAACTGCTATAGCAGTATCACCTAATATTGTTTCTGGTCTAGTAGTGGCAACAGTAATGAATTTTTTTGGATTACTCTTAAAAGGATATTTTATATACCATAATTTGCCGAGGCTTTCTTTATATTTAATTTCAATATCAGAAATGGCAGTTTCACATCGTGGACACCAATTAACAATTCTTGGGCCACGATAGATATATCCTTTTTTATAATAATTAATAAAAGCAGCTAGAACAGCTTCTTTATATTCTTCGTCTAATGTGAACCGTAGTCTAGACCAATCACAAGAACATCCTAATTTTTCTAATTGTTTTAAGATTAAATTGCCGTATTTTTCTTTCCACTGCCAAACGGTTTTAACAAATTTTTCTCTTCCTATTTGGTGACGAGTCAACCCTTCTTTGCTTAATTTTTTTTCTACTACATTTTGAGTAGCAATTCCAGCGTGATCTGTTCCTGGTAGCCATAATGTTTTATGTCCCAACATACGATGATATCTAATTAAAATATCTTGGATTGTATTGTTGAGAGCGTGCCCCATATGTAAAGATCCTGTTATATTTGGCGGGGGAATGGCAATAGAATATTTCTTTTTTCTTTTTCCCTGTAAATTATCTGGATTAAAAAATCCGCTTTCTCTCCAGAGTTTATAAATTTTTTCTTCAAATTGTTTTGCTTCGTATCTTTTGTCCATATATTTAATTATTGTTAATCTTAACGGTCCTTTTGTTCTCGTTACTTCCAGCCTTTATCTTAACAAAAATTGTGTTTATAGGCAAAATTTCTTCAATTCGGTCTGCCCATTCAATTATAGTAACAGTATTTTTTTGACCTAGATAATCGTTAATTCCTATGTCAATTAAATCTTGACCTGATTTTAGGCGATAAGCATCTACATGACAAAGGATTTGAATTTTATTATCTTTTTGGTTGATAGGATAAATTTTCATTAAGACAAATGTAGGACTAGTAATAATGTTTTCAACATTAAGTCCAATCGCTATTCCTTTGGTAAAAATTGTTTTACCAGCTCCCAATTCGCCAATTAAAGCTATTGTTTCCCCACCATCTAGTTGTTTGGCAATTTTTTTGCCTAAATTTAGGGTTTGTTTCTCAGACAATGTGATGATTTCCATAATTGATTATATTGTTGAATTATTGTAGAATATAAGTGGTATTTTTAATTGAATTATTATACGTTAAATTTTTGTAATTTACAATAAAATAATATATGGGAAAGACGATAAAAAGATTGATCTTTGACTCTTTGTTCTTGTTTTTAGCTGTATTGACTATAATCTTTTTCTGGAAAAATACTATTTTAACAAGTATTTTTTTGGTTATTATAAGTATATGTATATTAGCTAAAGCTGCGAAAATAGATATATTATTTTTTGTAATAATAGGATTAAGCGCAACATTTATTGAATCATTAACAATATCATCCGGAGCTTGGATATATTCAACTCAGCATATATCTATTGTTCCTCTATGGATACCATTATATTGGGGTATAGGCGGAATCATCATAAAAGATATCTATTTGTTTTTAAAAAAATATTGATTTAATTAATTTTATATAATTTTATGAATTACTTAATTGTAATTATTTTAGTCTTGTTTTCTGGATTATTTTCTGGTTTAACATTAGGGCTATTAAGCTTAAGTAAAGATGTTTTAAGGAGAAAAATATCTTTGGGAGACAAAATGGCGGAGAAGGTCTATGCTGTTAGAAAGAGGGGTAATCTTTTATTATGTACTTTGTTGTTGGGCAATGTAGCGGTCAATTCTGTTTTGGCAATTTTTTTAGGAGATATTACCAGTGGAGTAATGGCTGCATTTTTAGCAACAGGGTTGATCGTTATTTTTGGCGAAATTATTCCTCAGGCGAGTTTTTCTAAATATGCTATGTGGATTGGTTCTAAAACGGCTTGGTTAGTAAAAATATTCATATTTATCTTATTTCCTATTTGTTGGCCGTTGGCCTGGGTTTTAGATAAGTTTTTAGGAGAGGAAATGCCTACTATTTACTCTAGGGGCGAATTAATTAAAATTATTGAGGAACAGCAAGGTTTTGGCGAAAGTGATATTGACGAGGACGAAGAAAGAATTGTTAGGGGGGCTTTGTCGTACTCAAATAAAATGGCAGAGGAAATAATGACCCCGAGAACGGTGGTTTTTGCTTTGAATGTCAATTCAATTCTAGACGATGAACTACTAAATAAGATCAAGGAAGAGGGATTTACTAGAATTCCTGTTTATAAGTCTACCATTGATAGTGCGGTTGGTATTTTATATGCAAAAGATTTGATAAATATAAAACCAAAAACAAAAATTATTGATATTTACAAAAAGGAAAAGGCATTAACAGTTTCGCCAAAAATCAAATTAGATGAATTATTGAATATGTTTATCAAATCTAAAACACATATTGCTTTTATTAGGGGAAGGTATAAGGGTTTGAATGGGGTGGTAACCCTTGAAGATGTATTAGAAGAAATACTTAGAAGAGAGATTGTTGATGAGACAGATAAAGTTCCGGATTTACAAAAAGAGGCTTTAATGAGAGGTTGATAAATTAATGTTATTTAATATACAAGAAAGAAGATATGTATAAAAAAGTACTTTATATTTTATTGGAGAGGGCTGTACCGAAGCGATGACTTGGATGAGCATTAAGGATTCTAGTATATATCATAGGTGGAGGATAGTTGAAAATTTAGGACTAATTATTTTAATTTTATTATTAATTTTTTCGAAAGCAATAAAAAAAAGCTGGAACACATTTTGGATTTCAATTTTTGCGACTACATCAGGACTCGGTTTATACGAGTTTGTTTTTTCTCAACATAAATATGGAACATGGAAGTATCAAAAAGTATCAAAATGGTTTGGTATCCCTCATCCAAGTTATATATTTTGGTTAATTGTAATTATTATCAGTATAATAATGATTATTTATTTATTTTATAAAGAAGCAAAAAGCAAAAATTAGATTAACATAACAAAGATATATTTTTTTAACTTTTAAGATTTTTTATTATGGAATACTTAAGACATCCAAATATTGAACATCAAAAACAAAAAGTAGATGAGCTAATAGAAAAATTAGGATTAATAGATATTCGTTTGCAGCAAAAAACTGCCGACAAAGAACAATTAAATCCACAAGAGAGAATGATATCAATAAAAAATGTTTGGGATGTCGTAAAAACGAAACTCAATAATCCTGAAACAGCTCTGGATGTGGGCTCTGGGTTTGCTTATGGAACCGTATTTTTAGATATGAACGACATTCAGGCAATTGGGGTTGAAAATGTTTATTCTAAGAATGAACAAGCATTAGAATTATTTCACGAAGTTGGTATTATTCTTAATAAAGTAAATAAAATTGATTTTAGTAAATCTCCAGCTATTCTCTGGTCTAATTTTATTAAGTTGCGATCTCAAGAAGTGACAGACCTAATAACAATGTTTTATGTCAGCGGAGAGCTGGCAATAAACCCAACAACTTTTCATATTTGCAAAAGATTATTAAAAAAGGAGGGGAAGATTATACTTTCAACTGAGGCCGATAAGGCAGCTGTAGAAGATATCATCAATAAAGGAGGATTTGTATTGCCTGATGGTTTTTCATATGAAATAATTGACGTCCCAAATAATTTTGAGAAGACAGTTATAATTTTGAGTAAAACCTAGAAATTTCAAGATATAATCTTTGAGGGAAAGGTAATTAATAATGTGGCGTTGAATAAACTCATTGATTCTAATTATTCGAAGTTATAGATTCTTAATAGTATGAAAATTACAATAGAAAAGATTATACAAAATGTTCGCAAAGATCTTGTGGCAAACGTTGAAGAGAAATATAATGTTAAAAGATTTTTAAAAAGAAACATTCTTCGTTATGGCGTGAGAACGCCAATTGTTCGCAAGATTGCAAAAAAATATTTTCAAGACATAGAAGGTTTCAATAAAGAAAAAATATTTATTTCTGCTGAACAACTTTTAAAGTCTGGTTATGGAGAAGAGGCGACAATTGCAATTCAATGGATTTTTGGCGTAAAAAGCAGATTGGTAAAGATGGATTTTAATGTTTTTGAAAAATGGCTTGAAAAGTATATAAATAATTGGGCTAAGGATGATGATTTCTGTGCGCATATTATTTATCCTATGATTAAAAAATGTCCAGTGTTGATCAAAAGAGTTAAACTTTGGGCGAAATCTAAAAATCAGTGGGTCAGAAGAGCTTCGGCTGTAAGTTTTATTAAAACGTTTGGGCATTGCCACGCGACTGAACATAATATTAAGGATATTTTTGACATAGCCAAAATATTATTGTATGATAAAGAGGATTTAGTACAAAAAGGCTATGGTTGGATGTTGAAATCTGCTTCAGTTTATCACCAAAAACAAGTTTTTGACTTTGTTATGACCTATAAGGAAAATATGCCTCGAACAGCTCTTAGATATGCAATTGAAAAAATGCCCAGGAGTCTTAGGAAAAAAGCAATGACTTAATTTATCAAGAGAATATGTTAATAATTAGAGCATGAATACAGATTATTCTATTGTAGTAGGAGGTGCAGCTGGCCTTGGTTCACGCCGTGCAGGTTTATTAATAGCCAAACTATTTAGTAGTTTAGGTTATTATGTTTTTATTTATGACGATTATCAATCTCTGATTAGAGGGGGGCATAGTTTTTCTAATATAAGAATATCTACTTCCAAGAAATTATCTTATTGTTCTCGAATAGATTTCTTAATTGCTCTTGACAAACGTACTTGGAATGAACATCAATCTGAATTAAAAAAAGATGGGTTGCTTGTTTATAATTCTGACAATTTTAATGTCTCAGAGGTTCAAGCTATAGGAGTTTCAGCTCAAGCTATTGTTAAAAATGTGGGTGGCAAAAAAATTATGGAGAATATTGCCCTATTAGCAGCTTTTGTTAAGGCTCTCGGTATAGAATGGAACGCATTAAAAGATTTATTAACCAAAGAATTTGGCAAAGATAGAAAGATAAATTTGGAAATTGCAAAAAAATCTTTTGAGCAAAATAAATCTTTAATGAAAATAAAAAAAACAAGAAGAAAAAAACAATTTTTTCTAGTAACAGGAAATCAAGCTATAGCTCAAGGAGTAATTCAAGCTGGGATGAAATTATATTTTGCTTATCCTATGACTCCTGCCACTGGAATTTTGCATTATTTAGCTAGATGTGGTCAAAATTCAAAGATAAAAACCATCCAACTGGAAAATGAGTTAGCTGTTATTAACGCTGCTCTAGGGAGTGCTTATGCTGGGCTTCCTTCTGCTGTCGGAACTTCTGGAGGGGGATTTGCCTTAATGACCGAATCTCTAAGTTTGGCTTGCCAGGCTGAAATACCTTTACTGATTATTAATAGTCAAAGGGCTGCTCCAGCGAGTGGAGTACCCACCTATACAGCTCAAAGTGATTTATCGTTCGCCTTAGCAGCTGGACATGGAGATATTGTGAAATTTTTAGCTGCTCCGGGAGACGCAGAAGAAGCTTGCTATTGGGCGGGACGACTTCTTTCTCTTTCCTGGGAATATCAAACTCCTTCTGTTCTATTGGTCGATAAGCAGATTTCAGAAAGCACCTTTAGCTTTGACGAGAAAATTTTAGCAAAAATAGAATCGATAAAATATTTGAAAGATAATAATCGTAGTGAATATTTAAGGTACCAAGATACCAAGAAAGGTATTTCTCCTTTGTCTTTTCCCGGAGAAAAAGGAAAGGTAATTAAAACGACCAGCTATGAGCATAACGAAGCCGGAAACACTATTGAAGATGAAGTTGGTGTTCAAAAGATGCAAGACAAAAGATTAAGAAAATATGAAGAGATGAAAAAAGCCGTAGAAGGGATGAATACAGTGAATGTCTATGGGAATAAAAAATCTTCAAAAGCTATATTAACTTGGGGCTCAAGTAAAGGGCCAGCTAAAGAGGCAGCTGAGAATTTAAATATTAAAATGATTCAATTGTTAGTTTTACAACCTTTCCCAATAAAAGAAATAGAAAGGGTTCTAGAAGGGGTAAAAAGTCTGATTTTGGTAGAAAATAATGCTTTAGGTCAACTAGGGTCAGTTTTAACCAGCTACAATATAAAGATAGATGCCAAAATTTTGAAATATAATTCTAGACCATTTTTAGCCGAAGAGATAGAAGAAGCTTTGAATAAAATTTTGAAAAATGAAAAAAAATAATTTAAAATTAGAAACAAATTGTGTTAATACCTGGTGTCCCGGGTGTGGCAACTTTGGTATTTTAATAGCTTTTAAGCAAGCTATTATTTCTTTGATTAGAAAAGGAACTCCAAAAGAAAATATAGTTATAGCCAGTGGCATTGGGTGTTCTTCTAAAATTGTTGATTATTTAGATTTGAATAGTTTTTGTTCTTTGCATGGACGGCCTATTGCTACAGCTGAAGGAATAAAAATTGCCAACAATAAGCTGAAGGTTATTGTTTTTGCTGGTGATGGAGGTACTTATAATGAAGGAATTTCTCATTTAATTCATGCGGCTAAAAGGAATATTGATATTACAGTGTTGATTCACAATAATAGATGCTTTGCTTTAACAACCGGACAATTTACATCTACTTCTCCCAAAGGATTTAAGGGTAAATCTACTCCAGATGGTAGTGTAGAAGAACCATTTGATCCATTAAAGTTGATGATGGCCTCTAATGCAACGTTTGTTGCTCGTGGCTATTCAGCGAAAATTTCTCACCTTAAAAATTTAGTCTTAGCTGGAGTTCAACATAAAGGATTTTCGTTTATTGATATTCTTCAGCCATGTGTTTCTTTTTTTAATACTTATGAGTTTTATAATAAAAAGGTTTACGAAATATCTGATAGTAATTTAGACTCTGAGAAACATGCTCTAAGAAAAATAAATGAATGGCAATACAAAAAGGATTCTAAAATTCCTATTGGTATTTTTTATAAAATCAATAAGCCAATTTATAAATAATTTTTAATAATATAATTTTAGAATTTCGTTGTTAGCGGAAAATCAGTTTTTAGTTGCACAAAAATATGGTTTAACTCCATTATATTTGTAGATTTGGGTTTGCTTTTATTTTTTTCCAATTATTTTTTAAGTTACTGATTTGTTTGTTTGTTAGATTAATATATTTAAAATAGGCAGCAGCAGCAATCATTGTGGCGTTGTCTGGACAAAATTCGTAAGGAGGAATTAATAATTTAATCGGAATTTTTAATTCTTTTATTTTTTTTGAGAATTGAATTCTTAATTCTTTGTTAGACGTTACTCCTCCGCCCAAAACAATTGATTTAACCTTGAATTCCAAGGCAGCGTTAAAGGTTTTTTTAATTAAAACGTCAATAATTGCTTGTTGTGTTTCTCGACAGATCTGCGATATAAATTGTTTATCTCTTTTGTTCTGTGGGATTTTTTGAACCAGATAAAGAACAGCTGTTTTAAGTCCAGAAAAACTGAAATCATAATCGTGAGAATTAATCATAGGCCGGGGGAGGATTATTTCTTTTTTTGTTTCTTTGGCTTTTTTTGCATATTGGGAAATAATTGGTCCTCCCGGATATCCTAAGTTTAGTAATTTAGCCACCTTATCAAAACATTCGCCAGCAGCATCATCCCTAGTTTGCCCGATTTTTTTATATTGATTATATTTTTTGATAAGCATCAATTCAGTATGTCCGCCAGAGACAATCAGTCCTAAAGCTGGAAACAGGGGTTGATCATTAATAAAATTAACAGCGATATGGCCCTGAAGATGATTAATGGGCATAAGGGGTTTTTGCCAAACGTAAGCTAATGTTTTGGCACTTTCTACTCCAATAAAAAGTGAAGTTATTAATCCTGGTCCAGTGGTTACGGCAATTAAATCAATAGAGGATGGACTTAACGTTATGGATTTTTTAATGACAGAAATTATTTTTTTAATATGCTCGCGTGCGGCTAACTCAGGAATAATCCCTCCATATTTACTATGTATAGGAATTTGAGAGGCAATGACTTTACTTAAAATCTTAAAAGACGGCCCATCTTTTTCTTTTTTAATCTCTATTAACGAAGCGGCTGTCTCATCACATGACGTTTCAATACCAAGAATAATGATTTTTTTTTTCATATATTTAAATATTATTATGTTCTAATATTATTATGTTCTAATATTATTGACTTTAGCATAAAATATTTTTTTGACAAATCATTTAATTGTACTAAAATTAAATAATTATTATTAGTTAATAATATATATGTCAGAAATTTCTTTAGCTTTTCAAAAATTTGTTTATGATTATCGGTTGTTGGAAAAGTCGCTCTCTCCAGATCCAAAGGCAATTAACATTAAGGTTGATGAAGTAGCTAGTAAAGTGGCTTCTTTTTATGAACGTATTAGAAAAATAGTAGATTGGAAAGAGCAGCATTTAATGAGAAGGGTAGCTGTTGAGAGAATTTTAAAAAGGAGACTACTCTTAAGAACTAAAGAACAACAGATTGCTGAACTTTTTATTTTTGAATTAGTGAGGGGCGGGTATTTTCCTAATACTCCTATTGAGAAAGTAAAAATTGGTGTGATTCAAGGCATCTTAGATAAGTATATTTTTATTTTAGATAATTTAAAAAAAATAAATCTCAAACACAGGAGTCAAGGAGAGCTTTATACAGATATTTTAGCTATAGCTGCTTGCGAGATTGAAGAGACTTTAGATCCAAATTTTTATTTAAAACAGAACGCTCTTTTAAACTTTACAGAAACTATAATGAACGCACGCATAAGAATTGGTGAAAGAGCACAAAAATCGACCGAGATTACTGAAAAAGAAATAAGAATTCAAATTTATATTGCTGTCCAACAAGCTCTTTTCAAATTAGATTCGCCAATTATTAATTATAATCTTATCAAGAGATATTATCCTCTCTGGTTATCTGCGTCTCAAGATCAAGTTCAAGAATTTGCTCAAAATATTTGTATTATTTTAGAAGATATTGAAAAGGCCATGAACCATCCTTTAGCTGATAAATTTTATAAAATAGTAGAAAAGTATAACACTCCTTATTTACTACTGGATGACATTGCGACCAGTAATCTTCAAAAAATTGAGACTGAAATTTCTGACCCAAAAATCTTAGATAAATTAATTTCTACTGCTTATTCTTTGCGTTTACAAACATTACGGTCTCGACTGGGTAGGGCAGCTTTTTATAGTACTCTATCTATTTTTTTAACCAATATATTTACGCTTTACGTTTTAGAATTTCCTTTCGCAAAATATGTAATGGGGGATATCAACCCCGTAGCAGCTGTTGTAGATGTATTGGGTCCAACTTTTTTGATGTTTCTCTTGGTCTCAACTGTAAAGATGCCAAATAGAGAAAATAAGAAATTGGTTATAAAAGAGGTGCAAAAAATTGTATACCAAGATCAGCCAGAAGAGATATATGAGGTAGAAATTTATCCCAGGGGTAATATAATTTTTCGATTAATTAGTAATTTGCTTTATACGATTAGTTTTTGTTTTTGTTTTGGTTTTATAGTTTGGGGTTTATATCAATTACATTATCCACCACTTTCTTATATTCTATTAATTGTGTTTACGTCTTTAATTGCTTTTACTGGTGCAAGGATTAGAAAAAGATCTAGAGAACTACATATTACAGATGAAAAGGAAAGTTTTTTACAGGTTCTCATAGATTTGTTTTCTTTGCCAATGATTCGTTTAGGCAAATGGTTGTTAAATCGCTGGAAAAAAATTAATATTTTAGGGGTAGTTTTTAATGTTTTAATTGACGCGCCCTTTTCACTTTTTGTAGAGTTTTTAGAACAATGGAGATATTTTTTAAAAGAAAAAAAAGAAGACATTAGATAAGTAATCAGATATGTCAGTAATTATCTAATAAGAATTTCAATCAATTAATTTATAATTACGTAGTTAACTAATACTTATATGACTAAATATATTTTTATAACAGGAGGGGTGATGTCAGGTTTAGGTAAAGGTATTGCTACAGCTTCAATTGGTAAGATTTTACAAAGTAAGGGTTATTGCGTTTCAGCAATAAAGATTGATCCTTATATTAATGTTGATGCTGGCACTATGAACCCGATAGAGCACGGTGAGGTTTTTGTTACTGAGGATGGACTAGAGACAGATCAAGATATGGGGAATTATGAGAGATTTTTAAATCAAAATATTTTTGGTTTAAATTATATGACTACGGGAAGCGTCTATAATGCTGTTATTCAAAGAGAGAGAAATCTAGATTATAATGGCAGATGCGTAGAAGTTATTCCTGATATTCCCAATGAGGTTATTGGTCGTATTAAAAAAGCAGGGAAAGTAGCTAAAGCTGAAATAGTATTAATAGAAATAGGAGGAACTATTGGTGAATACCAAAATGCCATATTCTTGGAAGCAGCCAGAATAATGAAGTTAGAGAATCCACATAATGTCCTTTTCGTTATGCTTAGTTATCTGCCTGTCCCAGCCAAGATTGGGGAGATGAAAACTAAACCTACTCAGTATGCTGTTCGTACACTAAACTCAGCCGGTATTCAACCCGACTTTATTTTAGCACGATCATCTAGATCTTTAGATGATATTCGTAAAGAAAAAATTTCTATTTTTTGTAATATTAGCAAAACAAATATTATTTCTGCTCCTGATGTAGATTCTATTTATGATATTCCATTAAATTTCGAAAACGACAATTTGGGAGAAAAGATTTTGAAAAAATTAAGATTACCAGTTCGTAAAACTAATTTTAAAGATTGGTGTCGAGCTGTAAGAATTATTAATAAAACTCGTCGTATAATTAATATTGGACTAATCGGCAAATATTTTAAAACAGGAAAGTTTACCTTAGCTGATTCTTATATTTCGGTGATTGAGGCCGTTAAACATGGTTGTTGGATTAATAATTGTCGACCTGTTTTCCATTGGATAGATAGTCAAAGCATAGAAAAGCAAGGAATTGGAGTCTTGAGAAAGGTGGCAGGAATAATTATTACTCAGGGCTGGGGTAAAAGAGGCTCTGAGGGAATGATTAAGGCAATTAGATATTGTAGAGAAAATAAAAAACCTTGTTTTGGTCTTTGTTATGGCATGCAAATGGCGGTTATTGAATTCGCTAGGAATGTTTGTAATTTAAAGGATGCTAGCTCAGAAGAAATTAATCCTCATTCCAAGAATCAGGTAATTCATCTTATGCCAGGACAGAAGGCAATGATTGCTCGCAAACAATATGGAGGTACTATTAGATTGGGGGCTTATCCTTGTTGTTTAAAAAAGGGGAGTAATGTGGCTAGGATTTATAAAAAAGATAAAATTTCAGAAAGACATCGTCATCGTTATGAATTTAATAATGAATACAGAGAAATTATAGAAAATAATGGTATGTTAATAAGCGGTTTTTCTCCTGACAATAAACTCGTGGAAATTATTGAGATTCCTAAGCATCCTTTTTTTATAGCTACCCAGTTTCATCCTGAATATAAATCTAGATTTATGAATCCGCATCCTTTGTTTAGATCCTTTGTTAAAGCTTGTTTATCGGACTCTCAGCGCTCGGACAAAAAGATATAAAAACTTATCCACAATTGACTAATCAAAATTTTTATATATAATAAAACTAATTAAGAAAACCCTGAAATCAAATTATTACTGTGCAAAAAATAAAGTAATTTGGTTTCAAAGAATTATTTTTGAAATGTTTATTTTAGTAAAAACTATTAAACATATTTCTATTCAGTCAGACGGTTAATTTTCTTTGGTTATTATTGAACCAAGGCTCAACCGCTGACAGGCGGTTTTTTTAATTGCTCTTTGAAAATTGAATA
>Ga0307992_1000138_pt1 | contig 47513 bp, 41 predicted proteins | sample EllFjometagen133_FD_203162 | JGI IMG/M metagenome (GOLD analysis project Ga0307992, IMG submission 203162) | Marine microbial communities from Ellis Fjord, Antarctic Ocean - #133 | ecosystem: Environmental > Aquatic > Marine > Unclassified | place: Southern Ocean | collected 2014-10-08
TATGTATTGGAAGTATGGGATAACTATATCCTTACAGATCCAAACACCGCAGGTACAGGAAATGTAAAGATCCGTAATCGTGGTTTCAGCGTTGACACTTACGATGTGACTATAGATATGGATATGCTGACAGATTGGGAATTTTCTTATACAACTCATTCAGGTTCTGCCAGTGGAAATTCCACTATCGAAGTTGATGGTGAGAGTGAATTCATCTCAGAAATTTCCTTCACACCCGGAACTACCGAAGGTGAAGAAGCTCATGGGATTATCACTTTCATTTCTCAAGCTAACCCAGATAATATTCAAAACTGTGAATTCCATGTAATGAGCACACCGGATATTTTTGTAATCAATACAGAAACTGATGGATTGAATTCGGAATACTACACAGATGTTTTTGATGCTGCTTTCCCTGATAATTCTTATGGAGTTTGGGCAGAAAATGACTATCCTGTTCCAGCAGATGATCTACAGAATTGCACAGAGTTACAGGCTGCGATTTGGTTCGGTGATTCTGTTGGAAGTAATTCCGAAATCCCAGCTGGATTAGAAAGTTATCTAAATACTGGTGGAAATTTGCTGGTTACAGGAACCGAACTTTCCTCTTCTTTATACGGTCATCCACTTATCCTGCTTTTGGGTTATGATGGATTATCTTCATATCCCAATGCTAGTTCTGTTGTAAGCTCTACAGGCAGTGTATTGGGAGATGATATCGATGTAGCAATCGGTGCAGGAGCTGGAAATTTGGGAGAACCGTATACATTTGACCTTTTAAATATTGCAGATGTAGCTCTCACTTATAATGGAATTCCTACCAGGAAATCAGCAATTTCTGTTGATGGAACATACAAAGCTTTAACATTTGGTTTTCCGGTTGAAGCTATTTCAGAAGCTACGGATCGAGAAGAAGTTCTCACAGCTGTTTTAGAATGGTTTGGAGTTCAAGGCGGCGTGGGAACAAATGATAACAATATTGTTGCTAATGATACTCGCTTGATCGGCAACTACCCGAATCCATTCAATCCGGAAACTAAAATTAATTTCAATTTACATGAAGATCAGAAAATTGAAATTAACATCTACAACATTAAGGGTCAGAAAGTAAAACAGCTTGTTAAAGAACAACGTTCAGCTGGTCAACATTCAATAATTTGGAAAGGAACTGATGATTCAGGAAAATCAGTTTCCAGTGGTGTTTACTTCTACAAAATGGAAGCAGACGGACGTTATACAAGTACGGAAAAGATGATTCTCCTTAAATAAAGAAAAGTGGCTTAATCTTATTCTTATCATGAATAAGAAATCCCCTTTAGCAGGGGTGGAATCCAGCGATCCGATTCCATCCCTGCATTTTTGTGATTTGGAATAGAACTGATGATGCAAAAAAATCAGTATGTTCGGGTGTTTATTTCTATAAAATAGATGCTACTGATTATACTTCTGTAAAAAAGATGATATTGTTGAAATAGGAAAGGTAAAAGTAATAAAAGATTGTAAGTTAAATAATAAAAAGCCGCTCGATGAGCGGCTTTTTATATTTGGTGGGCCCAAGAGGAATCGAACCTCTGACCGTCCGGTTATGAGCCGGAAGCTCTACCAACTGAGCTATAGGCCCCACTTATTAATTTTAAGATTGTAAAAACAAAATGACCCAATTTTATGTCAAGAATTTCCTAGTGTATAAATTACTTTATATTAAAGTTATCTATGAACTTCTCTAACACATGACTTCTGGTGGGATGGCGTAATTTACGCAAAGCCTTATCTTCGATCTGACGAATTCTCTCACGTGTAACACTAAAGATGTTTCCAACCTCTTCCAAAGTTCTATGATATCCATCATCAATTCCAAAACGTAATCTTATTACCCTTTCTTCACGCGAAGTTAAAGTTTTAAGAACATCATCAACCTGCTTTTTCAGTAGAGTCCGCTCAGCCATTCTTTCCGGTGAGATCGTGGATTTATCTTCTATAAAATCACCCAGCAAACTATCCTCATCCTCATGACCAATTGGATTATCCAACGATACAGGTTCTTTAGTTATCGCCAAAATATTCTTTATCTTTTCAACAGGAATATCAAGTTCAATTGCTATTTCTTCAGGATATGGTTCTCTTCCAAGTTTCTGCAGTAATTTCCTGCTTGCTCTTTTAACTTTATTTATAGATTCGATCATGTGAACTGGAATTCTGATAGTTCTAGCTTGATCTGCAATTGCACGTGTTATCGCCTGCCTTATCCACCAAGTGGCATAGGTACTAAATTTGAAACCTTTACGATAATCATATTTCTCAACCGCACGCATAAGTCCGGTATTGCCTTCCTGGATCAAATCAAGAAAATCCAAGCCACGATTATTATAACGCTTTGCAATACTGACAACTAAGCGAACATTGGCTTCGATCATATCATTCTTTGATCGTTCCTTCATTTTCTCGCCACGTTCGATTTCATCCAGCAAACCAATCATTTCATCAGCTGTCATACGAGTTTCAAGTTCCACACGGCGTATTTTTCTTCTTGCATTTTTGATCTTACGCAACGTCTCAACAAATACATCAGGTTCTATTTTGGTTTCTTCAAAAACTAATTTATAATCTTCTTCAGATTTATTGGCTTTTCTACCGTAAGTACAAATTTCATCCAAGGAATATTTTCTGATCTTAGAAAGATGTGTAATACTTTTTTGACTGTCTTTAATTCTATCTACAAGGCTCCGAATACGGTAAACCATTCTCTTTAAGAGTTTTTCATTGTATTTTAAAATACCAAATATTTCGATAAGTTTTATTCTTTGTGTATCTATCAATTCCTGATCTAAAAGGTTTTCGTCTTCATCAATATCACTACTGTCGATCATTTCACCAATTTTTTCAAATATTGCTTTTGTTCCTCTGATAACCTGTTCAAATTCATTTACAAGGTTAGCTTCTTGAGATTTATCCATCCAAGTTCCATATTCGATCTTAAATATCTGATCAATCTTAACCCTCTTTTCACGATAACGGTGTATAAAATTTTCCATCTCACGAAGAGTACTTCCACTTTTAAAAATATTTTTATTAATATGTTGCTGTCCGCTCTCGATCTTTTTGGCAATCCGTACTTCTCCCTCACGATCCAGAAGTGGAACACGTCCCATTTCTCCAAGATACATCCTTACCGGATCATCATAATATTTCCTATTGTGGAACTTTTTTGTTGCTCTTGTTTTCTTTAGGGATATCTTCTTTTTTGTAACCCGTTTTTGAGTTTCATCGATGAGATCAATTCCATCTTCTACAAGATCAGAAATAATTTGTTCGATCTTATCAAGGAAGATTGGGCTATTAGGCAGGACCTGATTGATTTGCTTAAAAGTAAGCAGATCATTATTTTTCCTACCTATTTGAATCAGTTTTTTAATACACTCATTATAACTAAGCATTTAGTCTCCTTAGTACAAAGTTCTTCTAACCACTTTTTTATTTATTTTTAATATTTCTCTTTTTAACTCATTCTTCTTTGTAAACAGATCCATATTCGTAGGATCATTTAGTATTTCTGCATTTATTATCTTAAGATCTATATGAAACTTTCTGGTTTTAAGTGCGATGATAGCATCATCAATAGTTTGCGTGGGAATATCTGACATAGAAAGTTCTGTAAGCATATTTCTAGTATCTTCTTCATCTATCTTGCTTATTAAAGCAGGAATATTACCCATATCTTCTATATGCTCCGAGATTATTTTATAAATTTTTCTATACTTTTCAGTTAAAAAATAACTCAAATCTATCTCTTGCGCAACTTTTTTATATAACAGTTCATTATTAATAATTAATAATATAATTGCTCGTTCCTCTGTAAAATGCTCTATTTCAGAAATTTCTGTACCTTCGGTTTCTTTTTTAAATGATCTTCTTTTTTTTCTTATCTTGGAAGATACTGCATGCTCGGACAATCCAAACGTCTCTGCAATATCCTGAATTAACAGTTCTTGAGCAATTTCATCTTCTATTTCATTAAGAATATCGAATAGAACAGAAAGTTTACCTTTTTTATCAACACCAATAACTTCATCATCCTTTAAGAATTCAGCAAGAGGTTTTGCTTTATCTATCATTTCCTGCATACTGGTTGCACCATTATTTCTGATGTAGCTGTCAGGATCATCTGTCTTGGGTAATCCAATAATTTTTACATTAAGCCCTTTACCTAATATCTTTCCAGCAGCACGAACAGCGGCTTTCCTACCTGAACTATCTCCATCATACAACATATAAATATTTTCAGTGAATCTACTTAAAATACTTATTTGAGAATCGGTTAGAGAGGTGCCCAGAGAGGCAACGGAATTTGTAAAACCACTTTCATAAAGTCTCAGGAAATCTGTATATCCTTCACAGATCAGAGCATTATCTTTTTTAGAAATTGTATATTTAGTATCAAAAAGTCCATAGAGCTCATTCCCTTTTGTGTAAATATCAGTTGTTGGCGAATTTACATATTTACCACCTGATTGATTTTCGTACAGTTTTCTTCCACCAAATGCTACTACTTTACCAGATGACGAATGGATCGGAAACATTATCCTTTCACGGAATAAATCATTGTTCTTGGAAGTGAATAAGCCTGTTGTTGCAAGGATCTTTTCATTAATATCATTTTTAAGCAAATAATTGTGCAATCCACCGTAAGAATTGAGCGCAAATCCTAGTTTGAATTTTTTTATCGTTTCATCTTTAATATCTCTTTCAATCAGATATTCTAATGCATTGTTTCCGTGTTCTATTAAATTTTTATAGAAATATCCAGTAGCAATCTCATATATCTTATAGATCAGATCACGTTTAGAATCTTTGCTCTTGCTTCCTATCGCCTGTGTTACGGTTATACCAGCGCGTGCAGCAAGTTTTCTTAAAGCTTCGGGAAACGATATCTTCTCGAATTCTTGTACAAAAGTTATTACATTTCCACCCTTACCACAACCGAAGCATTTGTAGATCTGTTTTTTAGGACTTACGACAAAAGAAGCGGTTTTTTCATCATGGAACGGGCAACGAGCTTTAAAATTACTTCCCGTTTTCTTAAGAGGAATGTAACTACTAATAACATCAACTATATCATTTCTTTCAATAATTTCATCGATAACATGCTGATCCATTATTCCTCCCCTATTCCTTGATCTTCACTACGGTCACACCACTTCCACCTGCTTCCGGCGAAGGTGAGAAAAATTCTTCAGTATTCCTATTCGTTCGCAGATAATTTCTAACTTTTGAACGCAGTGCTCCCGTTCCTTTTCCATGAACGATACGTATCATGAGAAGTCCGCTTACAACTGCATTGTCAATAAAAGTTTCGATTTCAGGTAAAGCCTCTTCGAATCGAAGTCCTATAATTTTCAATTCCATTTTTGCATCATTTCTAGGAATATTTATGAATTTTTTCTTATTTGTTTTTTTTACTTTTTTCTCTGTAATCAGATAAAGTCGATCTGAAGTTGTATTAAGAAAAATTCCATCCATATCGACTTTGATTTTCTTTCCTGAGATCTCAACTATTTCGCCTTCCATTTCCATCTCTTTAAGCCAAACCTTCATTCCGATCTTCGGATTGCTGACTGATTCACGTGAGATTTCAGAAAGCTGTTCTTCTTCCTTACTCAGATCGCGATTAAGCTGTGTCACTTTTTTTAAAGATCTTTCAAATTTATCTTTTTTCTCACTTTTATTAGAACGTTTTATATCTTTAATTTCCATATTCAATTCTTTTTGCATGGATGTTAGGAATTCACGAGCATCGCGTAAAGACTTCTTCTTGATCTCTTTTTTGTCTTTTTCCAGAGTTTTGATCTGATCTTGATGTTCGGAAATTTTCTGATTCAAAAGTGCGGTTTTCAATTCAAACTGGTATAATTGGCGTGAAAGAGATTTTTTTTCTTCCGACATTTTTTTTATCAATTCAGTTAATTCAACATTTTGTTTGCCGGTTAATTTTTTTGCTCTTTCAATAAGATCTTTTTGTAAACCAAGCCGAGATGCAACTTCAATAGCAAAACTATTTCCGGGTAAACCGAGTTTGAATTGATAAGTAGGTTTGTGTTTGGCAGGATCAAACTGCATTGCTGCATTTATGCACTTTTCATGTTTCTCTGCAAAAACTTTAAGCGATGTATAATGTGTACTGATAACACCTACTGCATTATTTTCTGCCAAGTTCTCAAGAATAGCCTGAGCTAAAGCCGATCCCTGTTCAGGGTCTGTTGCAGCACCGATCTCATCGATAAGAACTAGTATTTTAGAATTAATGCTTTCTGTCATTTCTCTGATATTCTTAATATGAGAAGAAAATGTACTTAGGGAATTTTCCAACGACTGGCTATCTCCAATATCAACAAGAACTGAATCAAATGAACCAATTACACTATGAGGATCGGCTGGGATAGGTAAACCAGATCTCGCCATTAAGGTAAGTATTCCCACAGTTTTTAAGGTAACGGTTTTCCCACCGGTATTCGGACCTGAAACTAAAAGCAAATTATAATCATATCCAAGTTCCAGATCAAAGGGGATCACATCTTCAAATTTTTCAAAAGCAAATATTAGAAGCGGATGTCTGGCATTCTTCAATTTAATTTGAGATTTTTCTGAAAGTACCGGTTTTTCTGCTTTGAGTCGATTAGCTAAACGAGCAGCCGCAAAGAAGAAATCTAATTCTTGAAGATAGATGATTTCTTCCAATAATACACTTTTGTGATCAAGTATCATCTCTGTATATTCTTTAAATATTCGGAAGATTTCTTGTTTTTCTTCGCTAAACACAAGTTCAAGATCATTATTTAATCCAACTATCTCCTGAGGCTCCATATAAATTGAAGATTTGCTAGAAGAACGTCCATGCACAATTCCCTGAACAAATGGAGATGCTCCCTCTTTTATGGGAATTACATATCTGCCATTACGCTGAGTGACAATGCTATCGTGCAAAAATTTGCTGGCAGAAAGAGCTTCAACTTTTTTATTAAGAGTGGAAACCAGGTTTTTTCTTACTTGCTTCTTTTTTCTTCTGATCGATGCAAGAGCCGATGATGCATTATCTTTAACTTCACCATCGCTTTCAAATATCTGGTTAAATCTTAACTCGATATCATCAAGTGGAATTATCCTGTTAACGAATTTCAAATATTGAGGATGATCATTTAATTCTTCAATGTTCTTTGAGATTCTATTTGCGCATGAAACATTAAAATATATTTGTTGGAATTCTTCAAAATTATAAGTTTGATGTTTTTGTTCAGAGATTATTTCTTCAATGTCTGAGATATTTTCAAAATTATGTGAGATGCCTTTTTTTAATAAAATTTGGATCTCTGAGGTTAGCTCAAGTTTATAAGTGATCTCTGCAATCGTGTTCAATGGCCGTAGGTCTAATGCCTTTCTGCTTCCAAGCTGAGAATGACATTCCCGCACTAGATAATCTTTTATCTTATCAAACTCGAGTTGCTTATGTGAATTCATTTATTTGTCTATATTGTCCTTAATCAGTTTCTCAATCATTTCTGAGGTCTTATCAATATCTTTTCCAGTGTTCTGCATTTTTTCTTTTAACCCAGGATATTTTAACTCAATTTTATCCGTAATGTTACGAATATTTGTTGTTATTTTAGAAGAAGATGTAAAATCACGGATTTGCTCCTCAAATGGTAACAGGTTTAGCAGAAGAAGGATAATGGCAATAATAAGTGCACCGTTAATAACACCCAAGATTGCACCCAAAAATCTATCTAACCATTTTAATTTAAGAAATTCTATTATCATTAGTAAGATCTTTATTGCAATTTTAGCTATTAATATAGTTACCAAAATAATTAGAATATAAGAACATATAATAGCCAGTGTTTCATTAAATCCCCACTTTATAATAAGCAATCCCTTAATTATATGGCCAGTTTTGGCAATTAGTAAAACGATAACAACCAAACTTAAAAGGCTAATAATGCTTTTAATAAAACCTCTGCTCAATCCGTAAAAAAATAAAATTAAAAAAAAGACACTGAGAATAATATCAAGAATACCCATTTCCCCATCCTTTGTTTTTTATAAACAGTTATTTAGAGTAAAAAGGGGAGATACCATCTCCCCCACAAATTATTTAAACTCTATTGATTACTGATCAGCTTTGCAATTCTCTTCTAACAATTGCACTTAAGCTTTTTCCATCTACATTACTACCGAGTTTCTCTTTGAGATACTTCATTACAATTCCCATATCTTTCATAGAACCAGCATTGAGATGAACAATAGCATCACTGACCTCTTTTTCTAATTCAGCTTCGGAGATTTCTTCCGGTAAATAAACTTTGATGACCTCAATCTCTCTATTCTCAATTTCTGCAAGTTCTGGGCGATTACCCTGTATATAAAGTTCAGCTGCCTGCTGGCGTTGTTTAACCTGAATCTTAAATACAGAAATAACCTCATCATCAGTAAGCTCTTTTTTTTGTTCAAGCTTCTTATATTGAACTGCAGATTTCAAAGCACGAAGAACTTTAAGCTTGTCTTTGTCCTTCTCTTGCATTGCTTTTTTTAGATCAATATTAATTCGTGTGAGCATATCTCTAGGAAAAACGTCTTTGTTTTCTAAGACGCTTCATAGCCTTTCTTACTTGTTCGTTTTTCTCTTTTTTGCGAACTACACTTGGTTTTTCGTAATATTTAATCTTCTTAAGGTCAGATAAAAGACCAGCTCTTTCGCAAGACTTTTTGAATCTTCTAAGCAGTACTTGAAAAGATTCACCACTTTTAGCAATAACTTTTGGCAAAGAAATCACCCCCTTTTTTGTTTGTGTGAATTTCAAAACTCTGAGCATCACTAATCCTGTCAAGCCTAAATATACCGATATTAATAATTTATAAATCAAATTTTTATTTATCTTATACAATACTGCTATCCAAGCCTTTTTGAATAATTTTCGAAACTTTAATTCATTGATTCACAAAAAAAAGCTTGAATAAATATCATAGATTTTAGTTATTGCACAAATTAAATAAAATATATAAAATATTTTTGGAGGAAGTATAATGTTACAAGGATTTAGAAAACATGGCTCGTGGATAGTTTTAGTAATTGCTGCTGTTTTTATTATTTCAATGGCAATTGGTGGAATTACCAGTATTTTTATTAAAAAACCATTTGTGGGAAGTATCGCAGGAAAAAAGATTTACCCGAATGATTTTAGCGAATATTTACAAAATGCGTATGCTGGTTTTGCTCAACAAAATCCCGATAAAGAAATTGATGAACAAACTGCAAAACAGCTGAATGATCAAACTTGGAATCAGCTTGTGCAACAAATCTTATTTGATAAAGCTGTAAAAAAACGTCACATAAAAATTACTGATGACGATATTATAGAGGAATTGAAAAATCCAGCAGAAGATATCATAAGCATTCCACAATTCCAAACTGATGAAAAATTTGATTATGCAAAATATGAAACACTTCTTATGGAAAATCCTGAATTCGCAAACTGGTTGGAAAGCCGTATCAGAGGAACTCTTCCATATCAGAGACTCTATGATAATGTAAAATCTGAAATAACAGTTACGGTTGAAGAAGTTAAAGAACAATACATTGACGATAACAATCTTGCTGATGCAGATATAATATTTTTTAATCCTAATAAGATGAAAGATATAGAAGTAACTGACGAAGATATGCAGACATATTACGAAGAGAATAAGGAAGAATTCAAAAAAGAACCTGCCAGAAAACTAAAATATGTAGCTGTTAATCTAAAACCGAGTGAAGCTGATATAAAACTTGTGAAAATAAGAGTTGATTCAATATACAATTTTGCTATTAGCAACGAAGATTTTGCTGAACTTGCTAAGAAATATTCCGAAGGACCTTCCGCACCACAGGGTGGAGACTTGGGCTATTTTACTAAAGGAAAGATGGTTCCCGCTTTTGAAAAGGTAGCATTCCAGTTAAATATAGGTGATATCAGTGAACCAGTTCATTCTAGATTTGGCTGGCATATTATAAAGCTTTATGATAAGCGAACGAAAGATGGTGTAGAAGAAATCAAGGCAAGCCATATACTCCTAAAAGAAGAAGCTTCTGAAGCAACAAAAAATAATCTGGAAATTTTAGCAAATGACCTTTATACAAATGCACAAGATCTTGGTTTAGATAAAGCAGCTGAAGAACTTGCTTATGAGATCACTGAGACAAAAGAAATTTACGAATCAGCAAAATATATTGGTGGTATTGGCAAAAATGATGAACTTGTTAAATTTGCTTTTGAAAACAAAATAGGAAAACTTGCTGAACCTGTTTTCAAAGATGATGGCAATTATCTTCTGTGCGAAGTATCATTTATTATTGGAGAACATTATCAAGTATTTGAAGATGCTAAACGACAAATCGAAAGTATAGTAAAAAAAGAAAAGCAACAAGAGATATCGCAAACAAATGCCATTGAATTTGCAAATAAATTTGATGCGGTAGATTATATGAAAAATGCTGAGTCTGAAGGATTTGAAATTATTAAAGCATTGAATGTGAAAATTGACAACACATTTAAACAAATCGGGAATGATGAAGTTCTAAATGAAGCTATCCTGGCAAAAGAAGCCGAAGAATACACTGATGTTATTAATGGCGAAAGAGCTTCCTATATTGCTTTAGTAAAAGTTCGCACTCATCCTGATATGGATAAATTCGAAAAAGATCAGGACGAACTTATGGAAAAAGCTCAAACAAAAGCAGAGGATGAGCATTTGAATGAATGGTTTAAGAATTTAAAAGAAAATGCAGAAATTATTGATAATAGAAGTGAATATTATAATTAGAATTTTCTGAAGTTATCTTAGATATTTACAAGCGGGTTTTACTACCCGCTTTTTTATTTATCCAAGATTTAATCCTGAGCTTGTGTCATCCTGAGCATAGTCGAAGAATCAACACAAATGATTATACACTTATGATTCGACTAAGCCCTGTCAAGAGCGCGCCTAAGGGCTTACCATGACAACATTATAGATATTGATTGTAATTAAATTTTGCAATCTAAAATTGTGCTTCTTTTATAATTTAAAACCGTGTGGTAATAAATCTCTTATACTCGTTTCAAACTCATCAGTTAAGGAAACTATTGTGATCTTAAGATCGGATGAAAATTCTGAAATAACCTGCCGACAAGCACCACAGGGATAAAATAATTCTTCTGTATTAGAAAATATGACTAGCTCTTTAAAGTTCGTCTCACCTTCGGATACAGCCTTAAAGATAGCTGTTCTTTCGGCACAATTTGTTAAACCGTAAGATGAGTTTTCAATGTTGCAGCCTGTGAATATTTTACCCGATTCCGTAAGTAATGCTGCACCAACCTGAAATCCGGAATATGGGACATAAGCATTTTCCGATACTTTCTTTGCAGCTTCTATTAATTTCTGTTTCATAGTTTTCTCCTTGCTATGCATCAAAACCAGTTATTTGCTGTAGTATTGTAAAGTGATTTTTCTAAAACAAAATAAAATATAACAAATATTTTGACATTAATGATTGCAATCTCATTTATCTTTTTGTAGAGTAATGGAGGAAAATCGTGAAAAAAGTTTTTGATCCCAGAATCAAAATATGTTGTATAAGCAGTTTAGAAGAAGCAGAAATGGCAATAAAAATGGGAGCATCAGCAATTGGGTTAGTTTCAGAAATGCCAAGTGGACCTGGTGTGATTTCAATGGAAACTATCAAGCTGATAGCAGCCTCTGTACCTCCACCAATTGCAACATTTTTATTAACTTCCAAACAGGATGTTAACGAAATAATTAAACAAAACAAATATTGCCGAACCAACACGATCCAGATCTGCGATAATTTAACAACCGGTACGCACAAAGATCTGAAAGAAGCATTACCAGGAATTGCTATTGTTCAGGTTATTCATGTAAAAGGTGAAGAAAGCATTACAGAGGCACTCGCAATTCAAAACGATGTAGATGCAATTTTACTGGATTCTGGTAATCAATCTAAACAAATTAAAGAGTTAGGTGGAACTGGAAGAACTCACAATTGGGAAATTAGTAACACGATTAGAGAAAAATTGGATATTCCAATTTTTCTTGCAGGTGGGATAAAACCGAACAATATCAGTGATGCAATAAATCAGGTTCATCCTTTTGGAATTGACCTTTGCAGTGGAGTGCGAACTGATGACAAACTTGATGAGATCAAGTTAGATAAATTATTCGGAAATATACAAAGGAGTAATAGATGAAATATATTGGAGCACATGTAAGCGCAGCTGGTGGTGTGGAAAATGCACCTTTAAATGCAAAAGCGATAGGTGCTAAAGCATTCGCCCTCTTCACAAAAAATCAAAGACAGTGGTATTCAAAACCGCTCACAGATGAGAGCATAAATTTGTTCAAAGAAAATTGTAAGAAAGAAGGTTTTTTACCAGAACATATCTTACCACACGATAGCTACCTAATAAATCTAGGTCATCCTGAGAGTGAAAAACTTATCAAATCTCAAAAAGCATTTCTTGACGAACTAAAGCGTTGTGAACAGTTTGGATTAAAATATTTGAATTTCCATCCTGGTTCTCACTTGGGACAATATTCGGAAACCGAATGTTTGCAAACCATCTCAGATTCTATTAATTGGGCTCTTTCTGAAACTGATTATGTAACAGCAGTTATAGAAAATACAGCCGGACAAGGGAACAATGTGGGCTATAAATTTGAACACTTAGCGCAGATAATTGATAATGTTAAAGATAAATCTAGAATTGGTGTTTGCATCGATACCTGTCATGGCTTCACTGCTGGGTATGATATCCGTACTAAAGAGGCTTTTGAAAAAACTTTTGCAGATTTTGATAGAATAGTAGGCTTCAAGTATTTAAAAGGAATGCATCTGAATGACAGCAAAAAGGAATTTAGATCGCGAAAAGATCGTCATGAAAGCATCGGTAAAGGATTTATCGGGATAGATGCATTCAGATTCATCATGCAGGATTCCAGGTTTGATGAAATTCCATTAGTTCTGGAAACTCCCAATTCTGACATCTGGGCAGAAGAAATTGGGATGTTGTATAGTTTTATTTAATATTTATTCAATAAATCTATCAAAAAATAATAATTCTTTACTATACGAATACTAAAAATATTTTGTGCATTATTATTAAAAAAGGGGAAAAGATGAAAACAGGAATCAAAATTGTTTTGTTACTTTGCATTGTACTCACCTTGTCATGCGCCAAAGAGAATCTGGTAGTATTGACTGAAGAATTTCCACCTTTTAATTTCACGAAGAATGGAGAAGTAACTGGTTTATCAACAGAGGTTGTGAAAGCCATTCTTGCCGAAACAGGTATCGCTTATGATATTCAGGTTAATCCTTGGAAAGAATCTTATGATCAAGCATTAAGCACAAAAAACTGTATGCTGTTTTCTACCAGCAGAATGGAAAGCCGTGAAGACCTTTTTAATTGGGTTGGAACAATTTCGCCTGCAAACTATTCCGTGTTTGCCTTGGCAGATTGTGAAATCGAGATCACTTCCGTAGAAGATCTGAAAAACTACAAAATCGGGATCACTCAAGGTGATGCACGGGAGGCATATTTTCAATCTAAAGGTTTTGTAATAGGTGAACAACTGATTGTTGCTGAAAACAATGCTGCAAATTTGGCCAAACTGAAGAACAAAGAAATTGATTTCTGGCCTATGCCGGATGCAGTTGCAAATTATGCAGTTACTGAAGCTGGAGCCAAACCTGAAGAAATCAAAGGAATTTATGTTTTGGAAGACCTAACCAAAAACGGTTATTTTCTGGCTGTTAATAAATCCACTCCGAATTCAATTGTAATGAAATTACAAGCTGCTTTGGATAAGATAAAAGCAGATGGAACCTATGATAAGATTTTGAAGAAGTGGGGCGTATAGTAATTTAGCAGTAAAAAAATTGAGGAGATTTTATTTATGAAAAAAGTTGTTTTTGTTTTAGCTGTAGTGTTTCTGGCAGGAGCTGTATTATCAGCCGTAGATTTTTATGGTAATGCCAGAATCGGTTATTGGTATGATATGCAGGACAAGGATTTCACTGCCAATAAAGATAGAACTGTTCTTCATTATGATCTGTTCGGCACCAGCAGATTTGGAGCAAACTTTGCAGGAGAAGATTACACTGGTAAGATCGAAGTTTCCATGTGTCGAACTGGAGTAAATCTCAGGCAAGTCTGGGGTGAATATGATTTAGGTATGTTGAAAGTTCTGATTGGTCAGACTTATACAGGTTTCTTTGATCTTCCCAATCAAGCGACTTCAATTGTTTCTGCCAGCGAAAACCTGATGATCGGTTATGGTCTTACTTACGATTCACGTAATCCAATGATAAAGCTTTCTATGGATAACGGTGCTTATCTCATCTTGATGCAACCGAAACTGGTTGATCCAATTGGAGCAGCAAATTTAATGGGTTTAGATAAAGAAGACATAATTGATGCGTTACTTCCAAAAGTAAATCTTGGTATGAGATTTAACTTCGATAACCTGATGCTGCATCCAACTTTCGGAGTAAATATGTCACAATACAATGAAGATTTCTCTCCATGGGATGAATCAGTTCTTGCATATGTTGCTGCTTTAACTGCAAAATATTGCATGGGTGATCTGACGATACTTGCACAAGGAAGTTTGGGACAAAACGTAGCTGATTATGGTATTTTGAGTGGAGCAACAGGTGGAAACGCAGCCTGGGATCCTGTGGAAGAAGAAATATTAAATGCTACAACAACTGCCGGATTTTTAGAATTTATGTACAAGTTGAACGATAAGACTGCTTTCATGGCTGGAGGTGGTTTTTCCGGTACGGATCGTGATGGCTATGCCGATCCGAACACAGCCAAGACAGCTTATTTGAACGCCAAAATCAATCTTCACCCGAAAATGTTCATCATGCCGGAAATTGGTATGATCGATGAACAAGACAATGAAAATGGTGTTGCAGAAGGATCGCGCATGTATTTTGGTCTTAATCTTCAAGCAGATTTCGATTTAAACATAAAATAGAAATAATTGTATTAGATTGTATTAATTCTTAACAGCCCTTGACGATTGTTGAGGGCTGTTTTCAATAAGTTCGATTCTAAAAGCAGGTATAGGTTATATTACATCAGATTCTGATGAACTGGATGATCCAAATACAGCCATGAGCACATATCTTCAATGTAAATATTCTTTAGCTAAAAATGTCATGATAATTCCTGAAGTAGGTATGACCGACGATATGGAAAGATGAAATTAAGTTACTTTATAGTTTGGAAAAGTAGGGACGATTACCCTTAATCGTCCGATAGTTATTCGGTTTATTCGGAGGCTTGACCCTACTTTTGTCATCCTCTTGTTGATAAGTTGAACTTATCAACACAATTGCATTTGCAAGTTCAACTTGCAAACGAGTTCATACAACCCATGATTCCAATTGTGGGAATGACATTTTTCGTATTTCTTGCTTTTAGTCAGTATTGGCCAGTAGCAATTTACTCAAATATTGCTTCTACAAATTCATTAATATCAAAATCACGAAGATCATTGTAGGTTTCACCCACTCCAATAAGTTTAACAGGAATATCAAGCTGATGTTTTATTCCAATTACGATCCCACCTTTTGCTGTTCCATCCAATTTTGTAAGAACCAGTCCTGAAAGTTCAGTTGCCTTATTGAATAATTCCGCCTGTATAATTGCATTTTGACCCGTAGTTGCATCCACCACAAGTAATGTTTCATGTGGAGCATCTGGGATTATCTTTTTAATAGTTCTTTTTATCTTGGAGAGTTCATTCATCAAGTTAATTTTTGTGTGCTGTCTACCGGCTGTATCGATCAGCACTACATCATACTTTTTATTCAATGCTTTCATCATACCGTCATACACAACAGAAGAGGGATCACTTCCTTCCTGCTGTCTCATAATATCTGCACCTGTTCTTTCTGCCCAAATAGCAAGCTGATCAATAGCGGCAGCTCTGAATGTATCGGCAGCAACCATTAATACACTCTTTCCGTTTTCAGTAAAACGCTTCGCAAGTTTCGCTATAGTTGTGGTTTTACCTACTCCATTCACGCCCGTAAAAAGAGCAACGAAAGGTTTTACATTGTTATATTGCAGATGGTCAGCTTCTCTTCCGTAATCTTTAAGAAGCAATTGGCGAATTATATTTTCCAGATGTTTCTGAATTTCAGTTGCAGATGTAATTTTTTGAAGTCTGATCTCTTCTTTTAAACTGTTTATTATATCACCGCTTGTTTGCACACCAACATCGGCTTGAAGCAGCATTTCCTCAAGATCATCCATCAAATCATCGTCCATTTTACCACGCAGATTAACGATCTCTGCCAATTTACCAAGTAAACCATTTTTTGTTTTAGCAAGTTTGTCTTTTAAACTTTCCTGCTTTTCATCAATTTCATTGTTTGAAGTTTTCTTTTTCTTTATAACTGTTACAATGATTATTGCACAAATTACAATAAATAATAAAACTGATATATAAATGATCAAATTTGTATCCATTAAATTCTCCAAATTAATTTAGGATTGATAATAAAAAAGGCAGGCATAAAATATGCCTGCCAGTTCTTTATATTAGTTATTATTTTTTCTCTTTTTGTTCTGCTTTTTGAGCATTGAAATATGCAGAGATCCTAGCCTTTCTTCTAGAAGCTGTTCTTTTGTGAATAACGTGATTCTTTGCAGCTTTATCCAATTGTGAGTATACTTCTGTTAAGAGTTTTTCTTTCTCTTCAATAGAAATATCATTCCTCATTTTCTTAGATAACGTGTTAATCGTCATTTTCACATAATGATTACCAGCTGAACGTTTCTTCTCTTGTCTAAGTCTTTTTTCGCAAGATACGTGATTTGGCATTTATTCCTCCATATTTATAATTTTCGGAGTCAGAAAAAGTTAGCGGTATTTTCTGTCAAAATATTTATAATATTTTTTTTAAAATTCTCTTATTGCATTTGATCATATTTCATTTTGAAATCTTTAATACCAGTAAATACTGAATCAATAAGTTTTTCCTGATATGAACTGTTTATCAGCTTTTTCTCTTCTTCTTTATTTGAAAGGAAACCGAATTCAAGTAATACTGATGGCATAAATGCACCACGCAACACATAAAAATTAGCTTGCTTTACACCGCGGTCATAAGCTTCTGTAGCACTTACAAGTGAGGATTGAAGATTTGCCCCCAAATTATAACTCTCTTCCAGATGTTCACTCTGAGCCATATCTGCTAAAATAAAGGCAAGATCATCATATTTTTTAACTGCTTCCTTTCCACCTTCATATTCATAAACAACCTGATTTTCCATAGCTTCTACAGCTCTGGCTTCATCTGTTTTAGCAGTAGATAAATAATAAACTTCAATACCATTAATCTTGGAATTCCGATGGGCATTACAATGAAGTGAAATGAATAGATCTGCACTGTTTTCATTAGCAAATTTTGTTCGCTGCTGCAAAGATACAAATTCATCTTTATCGCGTGATAATAGAACAATTACATCAAGCTGCTGCTCTAATTTCTTCTTTAATTTCAAGGCAAGTTCCAACACAACTTCTTTTTCAAAATTCTTTTTGGAATATCCCACAGCCCCGGGGTCTTTACCGCCATGTCCTGGGTCAAGTACGATCCGCTTGATAGAATTATCTACCGGAGCTCTTGCGATGAGTCTATCCTTCTCCCATGACATTAAATTACTGAATATCTGCGGTAAAAGATCTGTAAGAAATATAACCGGTAAAAAATATTTTCCGTCTTGTTGAATAATATTATGCGTCATATTGAAATAATCTGATCCGTACTGTAATAATGAGGAATCCATTAAAAAGATCATCTGCTCACCGTAGATATTCACATTCAATCGCTGATCAAGGAGGTCTTCTGAAATATTGGCTTTAAAAGTTTTATTAAGTTCATAAACATTAAAATATTCCGTGCTGTCGATTTCGGTAGTTTTGATAACTTCCGGTGTTAAAGAAGATTTATATTCCACTATAATATCTGCACCTAACAAACTATAAGTAATTAATAAAATAAATAAAAATAATTTTTTCAATGATCCTCCAATATTTATCCTCTGGGATAAACAATTAAAAATGTTGTATGTGTTGTCATTCTGACGTTTCATACTCGCTGTTCTTTGGAAGAATCTCTGCTGAACAAGATGTAAAGCTGCAAGCACTGCCATGAGTTTCTTCGTATGTAAGATTGATAGACACCTCAGGATGACATAAACTTCGGTTGGTATAACCTAAACTGATAACGAGATTCTTCGTTGAATGTCTATATAAGTTCATCCTCAGAAAGACGCCTTTTCTACAATTTTGCATAATTCTTATCCTCTTGGCACAATTCTACGAAAATATTTTACGATTTTATCAAACTGAGCCGGATATTTAGAACCCGATTTACATATCCTTAAGTAATCTAAATAGCTTAAAATGGAAGCAAGCCAGAACATACTGACCGAAATAATAAATACAACTTTTACACCAAAATATTTTAAAATTAAATATCCAAGAAATGGAAATATCAGTGCTCTTAACCCAGTTAGTGTTACATGAACACTTTGATACATAGAAACATCATCACCTCCGGCAAAACAGATGGAACTCATATTCCATGAAATTACAATTGCAGACATGCCAATTCCAAAAATGAGGTAAGCAAAATAGACAACATAATTCTCTATTCCCGACCCTACTAAAAAACTGGAAATTAATAAAATTACCGGATAACATCCTAAAGTGAAGAAGGCAAGGAATGTGAAGAATGACGGATTTTTCTTGTCGTGGATCTTACCGGCAATTGGAGCCAGAAACAGAATTCCAAGCTGTGAAATTACTCCCTTTGCCATAAAGGTCTGTGAATAATCCATTTTAAGATATTCCACCAAAAATTTAGGAATAGTCGGAAGTATGATCATGAAGCCAATTCCGTATATAAAAAAATTTCTTTGAAAAATAGCGAAATCTTTATTCTTTTTCAAAATATCCATAGTTCGCTTAATTGGTGTTAAGAATAGTTGTTTAAGTTTCAATCTGCTTGCATCAAATTTCTTATTTTCTATCTTTATCATTGCCATTAATAGCGAACTTATACAACCCATCAATCCTGCTACGGAGAATATATAACGGAACCAGTTTTCATTTATATCCATTAACTTCCCTGCAGAATAACTAAATGCAATTGCTATAAGCGTAACTAAACTTGCGGTATATCCAAATAAAACACCTCTATTCTCTGCAGAAATATTGTTCTGATATATTGAATTTTGGGCAGGACTAAGAAGTGAATTGAAAGAAAATACAAATATCATTATGATCAAATAAGAATAATAACTGTGAGCCCATAACATAAAAAGCAGAACAAGCCTGCCGATAAAAGCAGTAAGAATAAAAAATCTGGAAATACTCTTGGAATGTTCAAGTGCTTTTCCCCACCAGATCGAAAATAGATTTGAGAGAGGCCACAACATTACCAGTATTGTGATCTGCCAGTCCAAAGCCAGCAACGCTTTTTTAGCGACAACATCATGGATATTGAATGTACCCATCACAAAGCCGTTGAAAAAAGATGCCAGCATCAAAAGCCAGAATGTTTTCTTCTCAATAATTCCTAATTTCATTTCTAATTCCAATTATAATAATTGTTTGCAAATTCAAGAATGTAAGAATATTTGTCCACTTTAAATAATAACAATCTATTTGACACTTTGTATATGTTTCAGCAGTTTCGGATTTATTATTAATTATAAATTATTGTTTGAATGATCTATAAGAAAAGCTTGCAGTTCTCCCTTTTGGGTAAATACGAACTTTGAAAATCTAAATGGGATATGTGTACGGAGGAGTTTGCTCCGGTTACTGACTAGATGTCAGATACACAAACATTATACGATTTCCAATAAGTGGAGGTGATTTTAATGATTGAATTTGTTAAAGCTTTATCTTCACCATCTTTTGCGGATGAGTGGGAAAAACACAAAAATGATAAAGTATGGAGAAAATTTTGGGCATTATGGGAACTTAAAAAAGTTTGGGGATGGGCAGATAAATATTATAAAATTTTGGATAGAACAGATGATGAGATTGTTGCTCCTGAGTGGTGGTCAAGAGAATCTGGAGGAGTTGGTTTTCTGAATTTATGTTTATGGTTGTCTTTTTTGAGAAGTGTATGTGAAGGGATAATCAATGGATTAGATGATAATAAAACAAATATCAAAACGAAAAGAGAAACTACAAATCAATTTGAGATATTACATAATAAGTTAGGAGGATGGATTAACAAACAATTTAATCTAACAGTAAAAGTTTTTATAAAAAAATACAATACTCCAACATTCTGGATTGGGGTAAACACCAAATAACTGAGATTTGTAATGAAATAACTATAATTATAAGATTACTTGAAAGAAATCTTGGTTCAAGTTAATAAAAAACTGGGCTAATGATAGTAAAACATCTTAGTATAATGTGTTTGAAGGAACTTGGTCTTCTTTCTGTATTGAATTCGAATACTATCTTTTTGGTACGAATCCAAGAGTTATAGAAATTGTACGTACTTTATTTGCAAAAGCAGAAAATATTGTTCGAGATAGATTTAATATTCCAAAAATCGGAGAAGGATGGATTTCTGAAACCGAATTGTATTATAAATTGAAAGAACATTTTAAGACTTTAGAAGTTATCCATACTGGAAAACCAAAGTGGCTTGGTAATCAACATTTAGACATTTATTTTCCTGATTTTAACATTGGTATTGAATATCAAGGAGCACAACATTATAAATCAATAGATTTCTTCGGTGGTGAAAAAAGTTTTGAGAAGATAAAGAAATTAGATGAAAAGAAAAGAGCAAAATGCGCCAATAATAATTGTACTTTAATTTATGTTAATTAAGGCTATCGTTTGGATGAAGTTATCAAAGAAATTTCAGATGTTATTAACAGAAAGTAAAAAAATATGTATTGGAAATCGTATAACAAGCGTGTCGTCGGCTTAATGAAATGAGAAATGAGAAATGAGAAATGAGGAATTTGAATAAATCTGATCCCGCTAGACATGCCGGCATTATGATAAATACAAATACAAAAGAGCAATATCTAATGAAGATGCTCTTAGTAAAATAAAATTCCGTAAAAATAAGCTTTCCGGATTTCCGGAAGGCTTATTTTTTATTGCTCAGTGAGAATACACCGTTTGACACGTAAACCTGCAGAACTTTTTTGACTCCTAAATAATAATTAGGAGAATCCATGGAAAATAAAGTATTAGCAACAGTAGAAGGAGTTCAAATTTCTCAAGCACAAGTAGATAATTTTATAAAAAGATTAGATCCTCAACAAGCAATGCAATATCAGAGTGAAGAAGACAAAAAACACATTTTACAGGAATTGATAAATCAAACTCTATTCTTAGCAGATGCAAAGGCTAACAAACTTGAAGAAACAGATGAATTCAAGAGCGAAATAGCAAAAATGAGAGATATGATACTCACTCAATTGAATGTAAACAATCTTATGGCATCTGTACAAATAGATGATACAGAAGTAAAAACACATTTTGAAACAAATAAAGCCAAGTTTTCTACTCCAGAAAAAACAGATACAAGTCATATTTTAGTTGATTCAGAAGAAGAGTGCAAAGATATTCATAACAAAATAATTAACAACGAGATCACCTTTGAAGAAGCTGCTAAAGCTCATTCAAAATGTCCTTCTAAAGATAAAGGTGGGAATTTAGGTTCCTATCCAAAAGGGCAAATGGTTCTAGAATATGAAGCTGTTGCATTTAGTATGAAAAAAGATGAGATCTCTGAGCCTGTGAAAACGCAATTTGGATATCACATAATAAAATTAAATGAAAAAGTTGAAGCTATAGAAACAAAATTTGAAGATGTAAAAGAAAAAGCTTCACAAGACTTAATAAACACCAAACAGCGTGAAGAGTATACTAACAAAATTACCAAGATGCGTCAGACATATAAAATTGAAATAGCATAATTAGAGATGGATAATAACCTTCCGAAGATTGTGCTAATAAATCTTCGGAAGGGTAAAATCCAAAACAATATTTACCCTCAGAAATTAATTTATTTAACTCCAAAATATCAAAATTATCAGCTTTAGTGAACATAAAAAAAAATACTTGCTATTAAAATAAAAGTTTAAAATTTGGTATAAAAATTATTATAATTAGTATTCTTCAAAAAAAAGGGAGAAAATATGGGTTTCAAAACATTTCCAGGTGGAATTCACCCTCACGATAATAAGGTTTTTTCTAAAGATAAGAAAATAGAAGAGATGCCTTTACCTAAGAAAATTGTAATTCCTCTTTCACAGCATATTGGAACTCCGGCAAAACCAGTTGTTAAAGTTGGAGATGAAGTTCTTGCCGGTCAAAAAATAGCAGAAGCAGGTGGTTTTGTCTCTATTCCAATGCATTCATCAATTTCCGGCAAGGTTACTAAACTTGATAAATTCAGACATCCTACAGGTACCTTAGTTCAAGGTATAGAGATCACAAGTGATGGCGAGGATAAATGGATAGAGCTTATTGATGATAGTAATTATATGGAACTAACTGCAAAAGATATGAAGGATAGAATTGCTGCTGCTGGTGTCTGCGGAATGGGTGGTGCTGGTTTTCCTACTCATGTAAAGCTATCACCTCCGGAAGGAAAAGCAATCGATACGATTATCTTAAACGGTGTGGAATGCGAACCTTATCTCACAGCTGATTACCGAATAATGCTTGAACAAACCAATGATATTTTGGCTGGGCTTAAAATTCTAATGAAGATCGTTGATGCTAAAAACGGTGTTATTGGCATTGAAGCAAATAAACCTGATGCTATAAAACTTTTTAAAAATCTTCTTAAAAATGAGAAAAACATAAAGGTCGTTGGTTTGCATCTCAAGTATCCACAAGGTGCAGAGAAACAACTTATTTATGCTACTACAAAACGTAAGGTTCCCAATAAAGGCGGATTACCTATGGATGTGAATGTAGTTGTTCAAAATGTGGGAACTGCTATTGCTGTTTACGAAGCTGTGCGTTATAAAAAACCTCTGGTAGATAGAGTTATTACGGTTAGTGGTAGAATTGTGAAAAATCCAAAAAATATCAAAGCTCGTATTGGCACTTTTTATTCTGATCTTTTGGAATATTGTAACGGTACTACAGAAGAAATTGGTAAAATAATTTCCGGTGGACCAATGATGGGATTTGCAATTCCATCTTTAGAAACTCCTATGACAAAAGGAAGTTCCGGTTTGCTTCTGTTTGATAAAAAAGAAGCTTATAAAGAAAAAGAGAACGTATGTCTTCGCTGCGGAAGTTGCGTGGATATTTGTCCTATGAATCTTGTACCCAGCCTTATTGCTCATCACGTGCGTAATGATGATTGGGATTCTGCAGAAAAATTTGGTGTAATGGACTGCATAAAATGCGGTAGTTGCGCCTATGTTTGTCCTTCTAACATCAAGCTTATCCAATGGATCGATATTGGTAAGATCAAGGTAAGTGAGAATAGAACGAAATAGGAATTCGGGATTAGGGATTAGGAATTTGGGATTCGGGATTATTATGAAAAATTATAAAGAATTGATTGTCTGGCAAAAAGGGATAGAGCTTGCGATTGAAATTTATCGAATCATCGATTTATTTCCTTCAAAGGAAAAATATACCCTTTCTAATCAGATGCAGCGACCTGTCATCTCTATCTCTTCTAATATTGCTGAAGGATGGGGACGCGGATCAACAAAAGAATATATTTATTTTCTACGTGTTGCAAAAAGTTCTTTATTGGAATTAGAAACACAAGTCATCATTGCTTTCAAACTTAAATACATTGATCAAAATAATTTTGATAAAGTATCAAATTTAATTAAAAGCATTGCGATGATGCTAAATAAATTAATCTCAAAATTAAAAATAAAATTGAACAAGGGATAATGGAACCGAAAACACTAACCCCGAATTCCAAACCCCAAATCCCGAAATAATGGAGGATATATGAACGATGTTTATGCTGTTTCTGCAGCACCGCATATAAAGCAGGGGACTTCAGTAAGCTCTACTATGTGGCAAGTCGTTTTAGCTCTTACGCCAGCACTGCTGGCAGGAATATTCTTTTTTGGAATTCAGTCTTTGCTTCTTACTCTTTATGCAGTTGCAGCAGCAGTAACTACCGAAGCATTAATCCAGAAATTCAGGAAAGTTCCCATCACTGTTAGTGATGGTAGCGCAGTTGTAACCGGCATTCTTATTGCCTTTAATATTAATTCTTCCTCACCTTGGTGGTTACCGGTTACTGGAGCAATCTTTGCAATTGCTCTCGGAAAACAGATATTTGGTGGATTAGGTTTTAATATTTTTAATCCTGCCTTGTTAGGACGTGCTTTTATGATGGCTTCCTGGCCAACCTTAATGACAGCTGGCTGGAAATTCACAGCACCAGTAAACAATTTGTTCCAAAGCTCAATAAACGGACTTAGAAATTTACCCTCAAATGTTCCAGATGTTGTAACTTCGGCTACTCCGCTGGGAGTTATAAAAGCTTTACGAGATACCACTCAAATTAGTAGTGATATGGCAAATACTGTAATGGATAATCTCACCAATATGAACACCCTTCAAGATCTTTTCTGGGGAAATATTGGTGGTGTTATTGGCGAAGTTTCTGCTGCTGCACTACTTATCGGCGCTGCCTATCTTGCCTGGAAACATATCATAGAATGGCGAATTCCTGTAAGTTATATTGGAACTGTATTTGTGCTTATTTATATGTTTGGTGGAATCAATGGCATGTTCTCAGCTTCCATAATGCTTCCTATATTCCATATTCTTGCCGGAGGTCTTATTCTCGGTGCATTCTTCATGGCAACTGATATGGTAACCTCTCCAGTTACAAAAAAAGGAAGACTCATCTTTGGTATGGGTTGTGGAATCTTTACTGTTGTTATACGTCTGATCGGAGGATATCCAGAGGGAGTATCATATTCAATTCTTCTGATGAATATTACAGTTCCACTAATTGATAGATATACCATTCCCAAACCTTTTGGGCAAAGGAAAACGGCTAATTAAACGCTGATCAACACTGAAAAAATATGAAGAAAAAGAAAAAAGCATGAACCGGAAAAAAAGGAAAGACGTTAAGAAAAAGAAAAAATTATCCCTTTGCGTCTTTACGCATTTAACGGTAGATATTAAGGAGCATAAATGAAATATTATTTAAAGTTAGGTTTTATATTATTTATTATTACAGTTATTGCCAGCGGGGTTTTAGCATACATAAATACATTAACTCAACCAATTATTGAAAAGAATCAACGAATAGCACAGGAAAAAGCAAGAAAAGAAGTTCTTCCTTCTGCTATCACTTTTGAGGAAGTTACCTGTGATATTACTTATCACATTGGTAAAGATGCTGGTGGAAATATTGTGGGTTACACATTCGTAGCTTCTCTTTATGGCTACAGCAGTGATGTGAAAACAATGGTTGGCGTAAATACTGATCTTATTATTGAGAAGATCAAAATTATTTCTCAATCCGAAACGCCAGGCTTAGGAGCTAATTGTGAAAAACCGGAATTTCAAGCACAATTCAGCGAAAAGCAAAAAACTGATATGAGGGTTGATAAAGACGGCGGTAATATTGTGAGTTTAACTGGTGCAACCATAACAACTCGAGCTATTACTAATTCCATTAAAGCTGCCTTAGACAAACTTGATCTCCCTGCTGAAAAAATTGAAGAGAGGATAGAATAATGACTTCACTTAAAGAATTTACGAAAGGATTTGTAAAAGAAAATCCGGTATTTGTGATGGCGTTAGGACTCTGCCCAACCTTGGCTGTTACCACTTCGGTAGTGAATGCAATTGGTATGGGATTAGCTGCAACTTTTGTACTGGTTTTCTCTAATATGTTTATTTCACTAATTAAAAATTTAATACCTTCAAAAATTAGAATTCCTGCATTTATCGTTGTTATTGCATCTTTTGTAACGATAGTTGATATGGTAATGTATGCATATCTTCCTGCCATCCACAAAAGTTTGGGATTATTCATTCCGCTTATTGTTGTAAACTGCATTATTCTGGGAAGAGCGGAAGCATTTGCCAGTAAAAATAATGTATTTAATTCCATCTTAGACGGTTTGGGAATGGGACTTGGATTCACACTTGCCTTAGTTGTTATTGGAAGTATCCGTGAGATATTGGGAGCCGGTCAGCTTCTGGGCTTTAATGTTCTTCCCGAAACATATAAACCGATGCTTATTACAATATTAGCACCCGGAGCATTCATCGTGATGGGATTGCTGATGGGATTAATGAATTTGAAGAAAAAAAATAATTAAACGCTGATAAACGCAGAAAGATATGATAAAAATGGAAAGAAGAATTAATAAAAAAATCATACATTCTCATAAGCTTCATAAAATATCTGCGTTGAATAAAAGGAGTATATAAATGGAATTTGTTGGAAAAATACTTTTCATGGCTGTAATGGCCATCTTCGTGCAGAACTTTGTATTAATGAGATTCTTAGGATTATGCCCTTACATTGGTGTTTCCAAGAAGTTGGATTCTGCCCTTGGAATGGGAATGGCTGTTATCTTTGTTATGACAATGGCATCCACTTTCACCTGGCTTATTTATACATATCTTTTAGTTCCTTTACATATTGAGTTTCTGCAGACTATAGCTTTTATTCTTACAATTGCATCACTGGTTCAACTTGTAGAAATGGTTATCCAGAAAACAGCTCCTGCTCTTTATAAATCTTTAGGTGTTTTTCTCCCGCTTATCACAACAAATTGTGCCGTTCTCGGTGTTGCGATTTTAAATATTCAATCCGAATATAATTTTATCTTTGCAATATTGAACGGATTATTTGGCGGAATTGGCTTCACGCTTGTTCTTATCCTCATGGCTGGTATCCGGGAACGTTTGGAACGAGCAGAATTACCTGCCAGCATGAAAGGAATGCCAATATCTATGATAGTAGCCGGTAGTATGGCTTTAGCTTTTCTCGGTTTTGCCGGTCTCAAATTTTAGGGGGAATTGATGTCTATATTAATACCTTCAATTGCAACTTTAGGAATACTAGGACTTATATATGGTCTCGGGTTAGCTTTTGCCTCGAAGAAATTCCATGTTGAAATTGACCCGAAGATTGAAAAGATTAACGAAATTTTACCAAATGCAAATTGTGGCGCTTGCGGTTTTCCCGGATGTGCTGCTTACGCTGAGGCTGTTGTAGAAAAAGGAGTTGAAATAAATCTCTGTGCTCCAGGTGGAGCTAAAGTTACCAAGCACATCGCCGAGATCATGGGTATGGAAGCAACAACCACTGATAGAAAAGTTGCCATTATTCATTGTCAAAGTGGCGGCAAAAATAATACTAATTTTAAATATAATTATCAAGGAATAGAAACCTGTAAAGCTGCAATATTAATTTCAGATGGACCCAATGCTTGCAATTACGGCTGTGTGTACCAGTATGATTGTGTGCGAGCTTGTAACTTTGATGCAATGCATATTGATGATAACGGGATGATCATTGTTGATAAAGAAAAATGTACGGGTTGCGGTGCATGTGCAATTGCATGTCCAAGAAATATTATTGAAATGGTTTCAATTAAAAAACGTGTCCACGTACTTTGTGTATCTGAAGATAAAGGTGCGATCTCAAGAAAAGCTTGCGGCAATAATACAGCTTGTATTGCCTGTTCTCTCTGCGTGAAAGCTTGTAAATTTGACGCTATACATGTAATAGACAACCTCGCCAGAATTGATTATGAAAAATGCGTAAATTGCGGAATGTGTGCAGATGCATGTCCTACATCTGCTATTTTCGATCCTCTAAAAAAAGTTCGTGCTCAGAAGAAAGCTGCTGCAAAAGCAAAAGCTGAAGCGATGAAAAAGAAAATTGCAGAGCAAAAAATAGATGAGAATAAAGAAGAAAAATAATAAATCATGATAAGTTTTATCGAAGACCTAAAAGAGAAACATCTCAGAAAAAAGGGACAAATTCTTTTATCTAAAAATGATTTTGAAAAGGCTTATTTGCTTTTTCAAAAAGCAATCTTTTTGAATAATTCTGTAGAGAACAGATTTAACCTTGCACTCTCACTTCTTTCACTTTCCGAATATTCCAAAGCAAAAAAATACTTAGAAAATATTTATGATGAGTTCCCTGAGAATGAGTTAAATTTACTTGCTCTCGCCGAATGCCATATCATGCAAAAAATGTGGGATGAAGCAATTATGTTTTATAAACTAATTGTGAAATTATTTCCCGGCAAAAAGAATTACAAACACTATCTTGATATAGCCAAAGATGTGGTTGCCCGAGAGAAATACGTAAAGGCAAAGGAATTGTTTAAAAAAGCTACGATCGAACTAAAACAGAAAAATGATGAAAATGCACTTAATATTCTTTTAGAAGCAAATGAATATTTTCCTGAAGATGCAACAATAATAAACAATATCGCAACCTTGTACATAATGCTGAAGGATTTCCGTAAAGCATATAACTATTCTATGAAAGCTGTATCAATAAAACCTGATGATATCCGGTTCCAAAATAATTTAAAAATAGCAAAAAGAAAACTCAAAAAATAATAAACCTTATTCGTTATTCCTTCATCCAAATTCTAATATTGACAAAAGAAAAAGTATTTTAAAATTAGAAAAGTAAATATTAAGGCTCCAGGAGTATTAATGAGAAAAGTGTTTATATTATCTTTATTAATGGTTATTAGTTTTCTGAATGCAAGTTATCTTGTTGATGTATATCATAGAGATTATGGGGTGATAGATCGTACAGTACTAGTATTTGACACTAAACCTCAATACGAAATTTTCACTAATGAATCAAATATTCAGATAAACCTGCAAGAATGCCGTAAGAATCTCTCATTAAAGAAATTAGCCATACCAAATAGTAAAGTTCTAACTGGTTATGATTACATTGCTTCAGAAGATCAAGTTACAGTTATGATAGATATAAATATTTTACAATTGCCCGTAACCAGTGATACATATAAAGTAAATATAATGGAATTGCAAGAAGATGTTTTTAAACTTGTTCTGGATATTTTTATTTTAGCAAATCCCCAAAGTTTATTTGAACTCACAAGCTATGCTTCTTTCTATAAAACAACCGGATATTTCAAATTAGCAGAGGAGTATGAAAAACTGGTGGTAAATTTTAAAGATAAGATCAAACAACAAGAAAATGCTATTGTTCAATCTAAACAAATTGTTAATTCAAAAAAACAAACTAAAGTTATATATATTATTCAATCTTTAATCCAAAAATTTAACACAGAATTTACCTTCAAAATTGTAGGTATTGCTTTAGTTTCATTATTTCTGTTATTTGTTGTTATTTTCATACTTTCTCCCAAAAAAGCTTCTAAAATTGATTTGAATAAAAAACTTATTCGGCCTACAGATGGTTTTGCAGACAATGCATTTATGGAGAAAGTAGCTATAAAGCTGGCAGCAAAAGATTGGAAAGTAGAAGAGATAGCTAAAGAACTGGAGCTTCCACTTGAAAAAGTACAAAAAATTATTGATCTGGAAAATAAATAGCACATACAGAATACACTAAATGAAGAAATATGAAATTAAAGATAACATTAGATAATAAATTGATGCATTTCCAATTATACAAATTTACAGGTTTTAAACTAAAAAATATGGAGGACGGAGTATGAACAAAATTCGTTTTATTTTAGTCACTATTATTTTACTTATTTCGATCAATTTTCTATGGAGCCAAACCGTTGCAAAATGGCATACTTCTATGGGAGATTTTGAGGTTACGTTACGTGAAGATCTAGTTCCCATTACGGTTGGAAATTTTGTAGATCTTACTAATTCCAATTTTTATGATGACCTAATTTTTCATCGCGTTATCAACAACTTTATGATTCAGGATGGATGACCTCTCGGAACTGGTACCGGGGGTCCCGGCTATACAATACCAGACGAGTATCATGAAGATATTTTATTTAATTCACCAGGTGTAATTGGCATGGCAAAAACAAGCGCACCAAATTCAGCAGGTTCACAGTATTTCATTACAGAAATTCCCTACCCTTCCTTAAATTGGAATTACGCGGCATTCGGAAATGTTACCGAAGGATTTGAAGTTATCCAAGCAATCAGTGATGTTGCTACAGATGCTAATGATAAACCTTTGGTAGATGTTGTGATAGACAGCATAAGAATTATGACACCACATCTTGATAATTTCTTGCCGCAGGAAGATACCGTTTATGTTAATGCAGGTGAGCCAATGGCTTATACTTTGATCTGCGATGATGATAACGTGACATATTCATGGTATCTGGATGATGAGCTTCAGCAGACTACCAGTTTTATCTTCAATCTCACTCTAACAGTTAATGGATGGTATGAAGTTACAGGTGTTATTTCAAATGAAAATTATGATCTGTCTAAAGTTTGGTGGTTAAACATTACTGGTGGAACAGAAGTAACAGAAAATGCAGTAATTAACAGTACCGTTCTTTATCAAAATATACCAAATCCATTTAATCCGGAAACTAGTATCAAATTCAACTTAGTAGAATCCAGTCATGCCTCTCTGAAAATATACAACTTAAAAGGTCAACTTGTTAAAACCCTGGTCAACAGTAATCTTACAGCTGGAGAACATAGCTTTATCTGGAATGGAACGGATGGAAGTGGGAATCAAATTGCATCCGGGATATATTTTTACAATCTGAGAACAAAAAATATCTCAATAAAGAAAAAAGCAATTTTACTAAAATAGGAAATGAAATGAGGATTGCAATAATTGGATTTGGAGCAGCTGCGATAGGTTTCATTGAAAAGATAAAAAACAGTGATAATGAAATTCATGTTTTTGAAAAAAGTAAAGATGTGTATTCATCCAGTATCTCAGGAATAAGAGCAGATGGAAAACTGTTTGTTTCTAAAGAAATGGGTGGAGATATTGAAGTAGACATAGCTCTGCAGGAACAACTGATCGAGTATTATATCAGTAAAACTGAGGATCGGAAATTTGAGAGAGGAAGCTCTTTTACAAATAAAGAATATTATAAACAATTCTATGCAAAAGGATTCCAACCTGTAATATCTGAATTCTTCCATTTAGGGACAGATCAATTAAAGCAAATATTGTACACTATCTACGAAGATTTAAAAACTTATAAGAACATACATTTCCATTTCAATCAAAACATACAAGATCTGGAAGTTCTACCCGGAAAAGTAATATTGAACAAAGATGATGCTTATGATAAAGTTGTGGTTGCCGTCGGACGTAGCGGACATAAATTCATCAAAACAATTATAAATAAATTTCCGGAAGTAGTTACAGATAATACAAAAGTTGATATGGGGATTCGCTTTGAACTTCCAAACCACATTGTAGAAGAATTGAATGAAGAGATGTATGAATTCAAAGTAAAATACAAAAGTAAAACCGGATACATGGTCCGCACTTTCTGTAATAATCCCAGCGGTTTTGTGGTTACAGAAAATTATGGTGATTTCGCAACTGTGAATGGGCATTCTAAACTTAAAGAGAAATCTCAAAATACAAATTTTGCCATTTTAACAACGGTTAAACTTACACATCCTTTTAATGATCCAATTGGATATGGTTCACATATTGCTGAGTTATTCAATCTTTTGGCTGGAGAAAGAAAGGTTATTTTACAAACTTACAAGAATTTTAAATTTTCTAAACGGACAAAACATTTGTATCGTGTTGAACCTACCTTAGAAAAAAACGACTATATATTAGGTGACATAAATCTAGCATTCCCGCGCAGAATTGCTGAAAGTATTATAGATTTCATAGAAAATCTGAATAAAGTAGTCCCTGGAATTGCAAATGATGACAACCTGCTTTATGCTCCTGAAATAAAATTCTACTCTAATAAACTAAGTAATGATAAATTTGATGATCTGAAGTTTGTAGGTGATTGTTCTGGTGAAACCAGGTCCATAGTTTATGCCACAGCCCATGGCTGGTTAATGGCAGAAAGGCTCATGAGATGAAAATGATTCTTTTAAAAACTGAATAAATATCCTGAAAAAAAATCAATTTCTGTGTTCCCAGCCCAAATCTGGAAACAAAGGGAATTGATTGATCATTAATTGTTAGAATAATATAAGGAGAATATTTATGTACAAGAAACTCGGCATACTGATTATTATAGGAATAATTTTAATGTTTGGAACACAACTCTCTTCACAGGAAATTAATGTGGAAGAGATACTTACAGAATCTATGAATACAGTCGATCAGGTCATTCTGAACGAATTGACCAGATTACAGGCAATTGCTAATTTGGTAGAAGTTAAAGAAGGAAATTGGGAATTCATCAAAGCAGCTCTCAAAGAAAATGAAACTGAAAGAATTAAATCCTTATATTGGTATAGCTTGCCTGACGGTAGTTTTTCTACTTCTGAAAACGATAAAGTGGAAGTCAACTTGAAGAGTCGTGGATATTTTCCGGATATACTGGAAGGAAAATATGTTGCTGGATATCCGATAATTGGCAGAAGCAGCGGAAAAAAATCATTTGTAGTCGCTGTTCCTGTAATGGTTGATGGAGAAGTTAATGGTATTCTCGGAACTTCTATTTTTCTGGAAGAAATGTGGGATTTTCTTAAAAATAAGATTGTAATTCCTTTAAATTATGATTTTTATGCAGTGGACACAAAGGGTATTACCATGTTCGACTTAGAAACAAAAGATCATTTATTGGAAAATGTATTAGAACAGACTTCAGCTTCCCTTGTAGACGCTATAAAAACAATTATCAGTTCTGAAAATGGTACTGTGTCTTATATTTGGAACGAGCAGAATAAAACAGCAATTTATCGAACCTCTATAATTACAAATTGGCGCTATGTAATATCATATTATTGATGCAAAGCACTACAGGAAGAATTTATGAATAAATTTTCGCACGTGATAAAACGTAGTGGGGCAATTGTCTCATTTAAAAAAGAGAGGATATCAAACGCAATTTTTAGAGCGGCTGTTGCAGTTGGTGGTCGTGATAAAAAAGCTGCTGATAAATTAGCAAGCGAAGTAATTGAAATTTTAAATAAGAAATACACACAGGGAACAAATCCACATATAGAAGATATTCAAGACGTTGTAGAAAAAGTTCTAATTAAGAATGGACGTTCACGAGTTGCAAAAGCATATATTCTTTATAGGAGCAGTAATGTCCAACGTAGGAAGGAGAAAGCATTAAAGGCATCTTCCCCATCCGAAAGCATACCGTGGCACAAAATATGGAAGATATTAGATTGGTCTGTATCAAATAATTTACATACTATCGAAGCAATTAACAAAAGAGTTGAGAATGGTGAGTTTCCACATATTGTTCATGAATCTGAAACTGCTTATACCGAAGAAGTTGCTATGGCGGGAGAGTTAGTTTCAAATAGAATAGATAAATTAAAAATAGTTTTAATAACCGGTCCTTCGTCTTCAGGGAAAACGACAACTACAATAAAACTTGAAGAACATCTTACCAAGTTGGGATTCAAATTCAAAATGTTCGCAGTAGATAATTATTTTTATGATCTGGCAATGCATCCCATAGATGAATTTGGAGATTACGATTTTGAAACACCTCAAGCTCTCGATCTGAAATTGATAAATGAACATATAAACCGGTTATGCAATGGTGAAGAAGTAACAATTCCATTTTATGATTTTAAAACAGGAAGCAGATTTTTAGATCAAACACCCATGAAACTTGAAAAAAATGAAATTCTATTAATCGACAGCCTCCATGGTCTTTATCCTGAAATGACAAAATCTATTGATGACGATCAGAAATTCAAATTATATCTTGAACCTATGTTCCAGATCAAAGATAATAATGGGAAATATCTGCGCTGGACAGATTTCCGGTTGATCCGCCGGATGCTGCGTGATTCAATACACAGAGCTTATGACCCGGTACAAACTCTGGAACACTGGCATTATGTTCGTGCCAGCGAGATAAGACATATTATCCCTTATCTCAATTCCGCAGATTATATAATCAATAGTGCGATGCCTTATGAACTTCCAATTTATAAAGCAAGACTGGCGAAAGAATTTGGAAAGTGGACTGAGAAATATAAAAATAATGAATTGAAAAAAGATGCATTTATGCGCGCCTCACGAATTAATAACTTTATGCAGCAGATCGTTGGTTTTAGTGATGAATCGTCGATTCCACAAGATTCTGTAATTAGAGAATTCATTGGTGGCAGTATTCACAAATATTAATAAAATTGACAAAAAAAATGAATTTTAATTCTTGAACAGAATTAATTTAATAGGGAAAATATGAAAAAAAATATTATATTACTATTTTGTATTATAGCCATAAGTTTACCGGCTTATCAAGAAGAAGTTAAATTTACCGATAGTTGGAACAATCATGGTTTCAGTATTGAAAAACAAAGTGATGAAAAACTAGAACTCAACTATTCGATCACAAAATTCTACTTTGAAAATATATTGATTGATAATGAAAACCTGACCAATATTCAATTACCCGATGTTTTTCTGCCAAACGATGAAGGAATGCCAAACCTTCCAGGGAATGGTCACTATATAGCTATTCCCCAGGGATCGACAGCAGTACTTCGCATTTTGAACAGTCGCACGGAAACTTTCTACAATGTAGAAGTTGCACCTGCTCCGCGTATTCCACTTGATACAGATGACAGCCCACTTGAGTATAATAGAAATCAAAATATCTATTCGAAAAATGAATTCTATCCTGCAAATCCTATTAAATTGGGTAAGCAGACTCAGATGCGTGGTGTAGATGTTGTAATGTTGGGAATAACACCCTTCCAATACAATCCAGTTACAAAAGAGCTTGTTGTATATCGTGATCTGCAAGTTGAAGTAGAATTTGTTGGTGGGAATGGACATTTTGGTACTGATAATCTTCGCAGTAGATGGTGGGATCCAATTCTCAGTGATCACATACTTAACTATGGATCTCTTCCTGTAATTGATTATTCATCATCAAATCTCAGAACTCGTGACGGTGCTGAATATCTTATCATCTGTCCTGATGATACAGATTTCTTAGCATGGGCAGATTCAATTAAAGTATTCCGGACACAACAAGGAATCTCTACAATAGTAATGACAACCGTCGAAGTTGGTGAAAATACTACAACAGCAATTGAAAACTATATTGATGATATTATGGATTCATCCACAGGTTGGGATCCGGCTCCGGCAGCTATTCTGCTTTTAGGTGATTATGGAACTACCGGTAATACGGTAGTCTCTCCAATTTGGAATAACTACTGTGTATCAGATAACATCTATGCTGATGTTTCCGGCAATATGATGCCAGATGTTACATTAGCCAGAATGACAGCGCAGAATGCTGACCAACTTGAAACAATGGTAACTAAGTTCCTCAATTATGAAAGAAATCCACCTACAAATCCGGATTTCTATGATCATCCGATCACTGCTCTTGGTTGGCAGACGGTACGCTGGTTTCAGATCTGTTCAGAAGCTGTTGGCGGTTATTTTCTTCATGAACAAGGAAAGAATCCTGTAAGAATTAATGCTGTCTATCAGGGGAATCCCAACGTTGATCCTTGGTCAACAGCAACAAATACGGTTACCGTTGTAAATAAATTTGGACCTAACGATTTAGGTTATATACCTGCAACTCCAGCAGAACTTGGAGGTTGGACAGGTGGAAATGCTACTCTGGTTAATAATGCAATCAATGATGGTGCATTTCTCCTTCAGCATAGAGATCATGGTTCTACAACGGGTTGGGGTGAACCAGCTTATAATTCTTCAAATATTTACGGGTTAACAAACACTGATCTTACATTTGTTTTCTCTATTAACTGTTTAACAGGTAAATATAATTTGGCTGGGGAATGTTTTGCAGAAAAATTCCATAGATATCAATATAATGGTGTTAATTCGGGTGCACTCGGAATTATTGCAGCTTCAGAAGTTTCCTATTCATTTGTAAATGATACCTATGTATGGGGGATGTTTGATAATATGTGGCCGGATTTCTTACCAAGCTATGGTTCTACTCCAACACCAAGAGGAGTATTACCAGCATTTGGAAACGCTGCTGGTAAGTATTTTCTTCAAGCATCTAGTTGGCCATATAACACAAATAACAAAGCGGTTACCTATGCATTGTTCCATCATCATGGTGATGCCTTTACAACCATTTATTCGGAAGTACCACAAGACCTTACAGTAACTCATGATCCTGTACTTTTAAGTGGGCTTACATCTTTTACAGTAACAGCTGATGATGGTGCACTTCTTGCGTTGTCAGTTGAAGGTGAATTAATTGGTGTTGCAGATGGAATAGGTTTTCCAGTTTCAATTACTATCCCAGCTCAGAATGGTGGAGATGTGGTACTTGTTACAGTTACAAAACAGAATTATTATCGTTATTCATCAGAAGTTAATGTAATAGATCAACTCCCACCAGACTCACCAGCAAATGTAACAATATCAATTACCGGTTCTAATTTGACAATAAGCTGGGATGAGGTATCTGGTGCAACTTCTTATAAAGTATTTTCTTCTGATGATCCATACACCGATTTTACAGAAGACACATTCGGATCATTTACCGGAGAAAGCTGGACAACTCCAATTATTAATGAGAAGAAATTCTACCGTGTAGTTGCTGAGAATTAAATAATTGATCGTGAAATTTATATAAATCCCGCCAGTAGGTGGGATTTTTTTTGTTTTCTTTTAATATCACAACTACTATTTTCGCTTGACAATAACCTAACTTTTCAATAAATAAAATCATAGATTTTTAGGAGGGTGTATGAAAAAAAATATTATTATTTTTATTTTAGCATTTTTATTTGTTTCTGCTTTTGCAACACAGCAAAATACAGTTGAATTACAACGTTTGTCTGAAAAATTCAAACTAGAATATGAGCAGAAAAGAATAGAAGCATATCAAAAAGCTGCTCAAATGAACTGGCCAATTACATTTACAAACAATGAAGGATCATTTGCCGAATTACAGGTATTAGATGAATTTGGAAAACCGCAATATTATATTACACATAATGCAACTGCTGCTCAAACTATTTCTACCGATGAAGTATATACCGCTGGAAGCGCTGGGCTATCTTTAGACGGAACAGGGATTGTAGTGCGAGAGTGGGATGGCGGTAGCGTCCTTACTACACATCAAGAATTTGGTGGAAGAGTAACACAGGTCGATTCACCTGCCAGTACGCATTATCATGCTACACATGTAGCTGGAACTATCATGGCTTCCGGAGTTGTAGCCGCTGCCAAAGGAATGGCTTTTGCTGCAACTTTACGAGCTTTTGATTGGAATAGCGATACAACGGAAATGGCTTCTGAAGCAGCATTAGGTGCATTAATTTCAAATCATTCTTATGGATATGGTCGTGGTTGGGATGGATCTCCCGGTTCTAGTTGGGATGGAACTCCAGCAATAAGTGTATTAGAAGATTATAAATTTGGGTTTTATGACAGTTATTCACAAACTCATGATCAGATAGCATATAATGCACCTGATTACCTAATTGTCAAATCCGCCGGTAATGACCGAAACGACTATGGACCTGGTACTCCCCCAGCATATCCTCCTGATGGTAATCAAGGAACAGGATATGACTGCATAGGAACTGTTGGAGTTGCAAAAAATATTCTCACTGTTGGTGCAGTTAATGATATTGTAGCTGGTTATTCTCAGCCCAGTGATGTTGTTATGAGTTCATTCAGCTCTTGGGGACCTGCCGATGACAGCAGAATAAAACCAGATATTTGTGGAAATGGAGTTGGACTTTATTCAACCTATGACACAAACAATTCTTCATATGCTTCTTTAAGTGGAACATCAATGTCCTCGCCATCTGTTACTGGCTCGCTTGCACTTTTACAGCAATATTATAAATCTGAGAATAGTAGTAATAATATGCTGGCAGCAACTTTAAAAGGGCTGGTGATACACACAGCAGATGAAGCAGGACCAAATAACGGACCAGATTACATGTTCGGCTGGGGATTGATGAACACCGAAACTGCTGCAGATGTGATCAAGAATAATGGTACAACAGACGAAATTATAGAAACTTCAATTGCAAATAGTGGAACTTATCAAATAAATGTTGATTCTGACGGTACTACTCCGTTAGTTGCTACGATTTGTTGGACAGATATTGCAGGAACACCAACCGGAGCAGCACTTGACCCAACAACAAAAATGCTGGTTAATGATTTAGATTTAAGAATTACTAAAGGAGCTTCAACTTATTATCCTTGGAAACTTGTTGCTTCAAGCCCATCCAATGCTGCCACAAACAGTGGTGATAACGATACAGATAATGTAGAAAAAGTTGAAGTTTCAAGTCCGGTAGCAGGGCAATATACTATCACGGTTACTCACAAAGGAACATTAAGTTCCAGCCAAAACTTTTCTTTGATAATAAGCGGGATTACAATTACAGTTCCCGACATTACTGCGAGTCCACTTACTTTTTCTGAGACACTTCCTTTAAACTCAACCGCACAACAAACGCTAACAATAACAAATAATGGTCAAAGTGGATCTACCCTGAATTATGATGTGATAATAGCTTCAAGCAGAGGAAGAGAAATTACTGAATTACCAAAATCAAATTATCCAACAGTAGATATTCCTATTACTCAAATAACATCAGTGCCTGTTAAATATAAATTTCCCCCCATTAATAGAGTTGCCACAACTCTATGGTATCATAATGGGTTCACTACTGCTCTTAATTTTGGTTCTTCTGGAGATTTTCATTGTGCTGCCAGATTCACTTCAGCAGAATTGTCATCTTATTATACGAGTAATGATATTACTCAAGTTAGAATAGGTTTAAATTCTCTTGATTTTACAACATGTACAATAAAAGTATGGGAAGGTGGTAATTCATCAGATCCCGGAACGGAAATCTATTCTCAGATTATAACAGCTGGTGTTGGTTGGAATACACATACATTAACATCACCAATTCCTCTGATAACAGGAAATGAATATTGGGTTGGTTATTCATTAACTTCTTACTTAGTAAACCTAACCGGTACATTCGGTTCAGATGATGGTACTTCCCCTGTTGCAGACAAAGGTGGCTGGTATCAATACTATACAGGTAGTTGGGCTCAAACAGGTAGCTTCAATTGGTGTATTGAAATGGTGGTAGATATTAGTTCAACAGTGCTTACCGTTACTTCTCCTAATGGTGGGGAGGAATGGGCTAATGGTAGTAGTCATAACATTACCTGGAATCATTCCGGTTCTGCACTTACCAATGTAAAACTGGACCTTTCTACAAATAATGGAGGCAGTTATTCACCAATAGTTGCTTCTACCCCAAATGATGGTAGTTATACATGGTCTGTGTCCGGAACAGCTTCCTCACAATGTCTGGTTCGAGTTAGTGATCCGGCAGTACCAGCTACAAATGATGTTTCTAATGCAGTATTCCGCATTTATGATACAGTAACCTGGCTGGCTATAAACCAGGATAATGGTTCTTTATTACAGAGTGCATCAGATAATATAACGCTGACTTTTGATTCATCAGGGCTTTCGGATGGAACTTATAATGTCAATCTTGAAATATCTTCTAACGACCCTGACGAAGCTACAGTAACAATTCCTGTAACGTTAGTTGTTGACCAAGCACTTCCCGTAACTCTTTCATCATTCACTGCACAATATTCGAGCAACCATCCAACTCTTTATTGGGAAACAGAATCAGAATCCGATAACATAGGTTGGAACACATATCGGGCAAATTCATCTAATCTGGGTCAGGCAGCTATCCTTAATCTTAATACTATTCCTGGGAATGGAACAACTACCAAGCCTTCATATTATTCCTTTATTGATGAATATGATGTTTATGAGAATTTTACTTACTGGTACTGGTTAGAAAGTATTTGCGGTTCTGGTGATACTGAAATGTTTGGTCCGGTTTCTTTAACTATCCCCTTAGGTGAAAATGAAATTCAGGAAATTCCCCTGTCAACTGAACTGTATCAGAATTTTCCAAATCCATTTAATCCCAGCACATCCATTTCATTTAACATAAAAGAGAATGAAACGGGAGTTCTCACAATTTACAATATTAAGGGACAGCTTATTGTAACAAAGGAATTCCAAACAGGCAGACATAGTTTTACATGGGATGCCAGAGATCATAGTTCAGGAATATATCTCTATAAATTGAAAACAAAATATTATTCAAAGTTGATGAAAATGTTACTCGTGAAATGATCGTTCTTTCATCGTTCTAATTGACATTAACTGGAATATTTAAAGAATAGCACAGATTAAGTTCTGTGTTATTTTTTTGTTTATAAAGAGGTTTTGTTATGAAAATTGCAGTTGCCATGAGCGGCGGAGTAGATAGTTCGGTTGCTGCTGCTCTGTTAAAAAAAGAAGGTTATGAAGTGTTTGGACTTACCATGCGTCAGTACGATGCAAAAAAATCCGGCTATGGTGAGAATGAAGGGATTGAAGCAGATATAAAAGATGCCAAAGCTGTTTGTGATGCTTTGGGAATTGAACATTTTGTGGTAGATCTGCAAGAAGATTTCAAAAAAATAGTTGAAAAGAATTTTATCGAAGAATACTCTTCCGGTCGCACTCCAAACCCCTGTGTTATTTGTAATCCAACTATCAAATTTGGAAAATTCATGGAAGCAGCTTTTAAGCTGGGTGCCGATAAAATAGCTACCGGCCACTATATTCAGATCAAAGAAGAAAATAATCAGTTTAAAATTCTAACTCCCACAGATGCTTCTAAAGACCAAACTTATATGATCTGGAAATTGAACCAGTTCCAACTTTCCAAAACTCTTTTTCCTATTTCAAAATATAAAAAACCGGAAATTCGCAAAATTGCTGAAGAACTTGAACTACCAATACATTCCAAAACAGATAGTCAGGAGATCTGTTTTATCAAAGATCATTATGAAGATTTTTTGAAAGATCACATAATTTTCACTCCTGGAGATATCATCCTGCCTGATAACAAAGTTATTGGCAAACACCGCGGATTGGCACTCTATACAATCGGGCAGAGAAAAGGACTTAACACACCCTGGAGATGTCCGTTATTTGTTTTGAGGTTAGATGTAGTGAACAACACACTTGTGGTTACCGAAGATCCTGATGATCTGCTGGAAGATATTTTTGAGCTTGAAGATATTAACTGGATAGCAGGTAAGAAACCGGATGATTTGACAGGAGTATCAATCCAGATCCGTTATAATAGTTCTCCCGTTCCAGTAAAAAATATTACAGAAGTAGGAAATTCACTTCTAATTGAATTAGAAAATAGTACACGTGCCATCACGCCCGGACAGTCTGGAGTATTTTACAAAGACAACCAGTTGCTTGGCGGCGGGATTATTAAATGAGGGATTAGGGATTAGGGATGAGGAATGAGGGATGAGGAATGAGAAATTAGGGATTAGAAATTAGGAATGAGGAATTGAATATATGAGTTTTAAGTTGAAGAGTGGAAAGAAAAAAGTTCACCTTATTGTAGGAGCCAGACCAAATTTTATGAAAATGGCGCCACTTTACAAAGAATTTGCAAAATACCCTGAAGAATTTGAGATCAAGTTAATCCACACCGGACAGCACTACGATGAGCGCATGAGCAAGTTCTTCTTCGATGATCTGCAAATGCCAAAACCGGATGAATATCTGGAAGTTGGATCAGGAACACACGGTAAACAAACAGCCAAAATAATGGAACGCTATGAAAAGGTTCTACTCAAAGATAAACCTGATCTGGTCATTGTTGCCGGTGATGTGAACAGCACTTCCGCCTGTGCTATCGATGCTGTTAAATTACATATTCCGGTTGCTCATCTCGAAGCTGGTTTACGCAGTTTTTCCCGATCTATGCCGGAGGAGATCAACCGCATCCTCACCGATGCAATTTCCGACTATCTGTTAACTCCCTCTACTGATGGTGATGATAATCTATTAAGTGAAGGTGTTCCAAGAGAGAAGATATTTTTTGTAGGAAATATCATGATCGATTCACTTATACAATACCAGGATCGAGCAAAGAAATCTGATATTCTAAATAAAATCAATATCAATTCCAAACAAGATTACGCACTTATCACCCTGCATCGTCCCTCTAATGTTGATAACAAAGAAGGACTTCTAATAATTCTAAATGCTTTTGAAGAAATTTCAAAATCGATCAATCTCATCTTCCCCATCCATCCCCGCACGACCAAGCAGATACAAGCTTTCGATTTAGAAGATAAGGTTAAAAAGATTAAAAATCTGCATCTCATCCCGCCGATTGGTTATTATGATTTTCTTAAACTGCAGATGGATGCCAAATTCATCCTCACCGATTCAGGTGGAATCCAGGAGGAATCGACCTATTTTGGAGTTCCCTGCCTAACCTTGCGACAAAATACAGAACGTCCGATTACTATTACTGAAGGCACAAACACTCTGGTGAAATTAAATACTGTTGACATCATTAATGAATCTCAAAAGATTTTGTCAGGAAACATCAAAAAGGGTAATATTCCCAAATATTGGGATGGAAAAACTGCTGAACGTATAGTAAAAATATTTCGAATAAAATAATAAAAGGAGTTCATATGAAGAAAATTCTATTACTCATACTTCTGCTGATAACGTCTATTTTATGTGCAGAATATGTTGAGAAAGAAGAAGCATTAAAAATGCTTCAACAGGCACAAGCAGAGAATTATCCGGAAAGCAATGAAATCTATATTTCTAATGAAATAGCTAATCTGGATGAGTACTGTCTTGGATATGAAATTTCCGAATCTTATAAGAAAATCCTAACCGAAGGTGCTAAAAAAAACAACTCTGTGTCATTTTGGTATGATACCAATTATGGAGCAATAGAAGTTCTTAATATTGAACTTATCAAGAAAAGCGGTGAAATAATTTCTTTTGATCCGAACGAGATTTTACAGGAAAAAGATAATAGCTTCATGGGAAAGAGTAATATTTATTCTGAAACATCTAAAATTCTAACTGCTGAAATTCCCAATATGGAAATTGGTGATATCGTTTATACTAAAGAAAAAAATATTATCAAAAAAGCAAGAATGGAAAACAACTATTTTACTTCTTTTAACATTGAAACTTATTCAAAATATCTCAATGATTATCTTGAGATCACCATTCCCAAAAGCAAGAAATTATACATCCACGAAATCAACAAAAAAGATTTCAAATATGATTTTTCTAAAGAAGAAAAAAATGGAAATGCCGTATATAGTTGGACAACAACTAACAATCCCAAAATAAATTATGAGCCCAGTATGGAAATGTTCAATCTGTTTGCTTTCCATATCAAGATAACAACTGTGGAAAGCTGGGAAGAAATTTCCCGCTGGTATTACAACATTGTGAAACCACACATGAAAGTGAATGATGCCATTAGAGAAAAGGTACAAGAATTAACAAATGGTATTACTTCAAGGAAAGAAAAAGCAGCAAAATTGTTTTATTGGGCTGCCCATAATATTCGTTATCTCGGTGTCGATAAAGAGAAGAACAGACCCGGATTTGAACCGCATGATGTAACTTATACATTTGAAACCAGAGGCGGAGTCTGTCGTGATAAAGCTGCATTATTAACAGCGATGTTGAGGGAAGCTGGAATTGGATCAGATGTCATTTTAATTTCTTCCGGCTCCAGATTAAATCCCCAGGCTCCAACGTTGTGGTTCAATCATGCCATTACGGTTTCTTATGATGAAGAGGGCAATCCTGAATTTATCTTTGATCCTACAGATGAAAATACAAAAGATTTTCTTCCAAAATATGAAGAAGATAACTCATATTTGATTGCTTCCGAAAAAGGGAGTACTTTGCTAACTACTCCCATTTCCAATCCCTTAGAAAATAACTCAACTGTAAATATCAATCTAAAAATTGATGAGAACTATAATGCGACCGGAACAATTGAGTATCTCTTTTCCGGATTTTCCGATACCGTGATCAGGGCAAGATTTTCAAGACTTAATAATTATGAATTCAAAAAAACAGTTGCAAAATTTGTGAGCAACTTACATCCAAATACCAAATTGATCAGTTTCGATTATGTTGATCCCAAAAACAAAGAAGAGAACATGAAGATAACTGCTGCTATAGAAATTGAGAATTATATTTCACCGTTCGGGAACAGGATATTTATTCCATTTGAACCTTCCCGCTTAAATCTTAACGCTTTCTATAACTATGTGATGCAGCCCTTTGGATTAAGCGAAAGAAAATATGCTTTTAAACTTATGGGTACTTTCAGCTTTGATATTGATTATGAGATCGAATTTACGAAAAATCTTGAATCACCATCTATTCCAAATTTGGATCTCCTCGATTTTGAAGGTTTCAAAACCACATTTAAATCCAATCATAAAGGAAATAATATGAAATTCAACTACCATTTTGAGAATAACAAAATTCATTTTAAGCAGGAACAATTTCAGGAAATAAAACAGAAGCTGGCTAATCTAACCAAATATGAAAACCTTTATATTATTGCCAATATTGGAGGAGAAAATGATTAAGAAAATATTCACTCTGTTGCTGATCGTTTCAGCATTTAATTTATTTGCTGATAGAATTGATGAGATCATAAAAGACATACCGGGACTCAATGAATATCCCAATGCTTCTGCTTTGAACGTACTTACCGAAATCAATCTTAATGTAGAAGAAGATTTCAGTTTCCAAAGACACATTTTCTATGTGAAGAAAATGCTGAATTATAAAGGTGTAAAACGCTATTCTGACGTCAAAATAAGTTATAATGCGGATTTTGAAGAAATAGAATTGGGACACTGCTTTGCAATTGATACGGAAGGGAAGAGAATTGAAATTCCTGAAAATCAAATATATGATATGAATGATACGGAATCGATTATATCACCGAATTATATTAATTTCAGGGAAAAGATCATCAATTTCCCACAAATCGAACCCGGATATTTTGTGATAGTAGATTATACTATTACCAACAAAAGATATGAGCCGGTGAATGGAGTTGAACATCTAAGAGAAACAAATCCATATCTGAATAAGACATTCACGATAAAATTTCCTGAAAAATTCAAATTAAATTATTATTATGATGAAAATATTGTTAATTTTACAACGAAAAAAGATGAGAATTTTAATGTATATTCATGGAATGTTACAGATATAAAAATATATAAAGAAGAAACTAATTCTCCATCTCTTTTAATTTCCGGCACTCCTATTGTATTCAGTTTTTATAAGGATTGGCATGAACTGACTGCAGAAAAATTATCAAAACTGAAAGATATTAAAATAGATGCATCCATTTCCGAACTGGCAAAAACGATAATAATAAACTGCAAAGATGATAGAGCCAAAGTTCTGGCAGTTTACAAATATATGGCAGAAAATTTCAATGAGAAGAAATCATATACTTCGGAAATAGATTTCACCCCGGAACCGCTAACTGAAGTTTTCGAGAAGAAATTCGGTTCGGAAAGAGAACTCACTGCTCTGTTTATTGCATTATTAAAATCTTCCGGAATTGAGGATGTTTACCCTGCTGTAATCCTCTCAAAAAATGATAGATCCTCTGATATCCAGAAAAATTTTGCTGTAAATAATTTCATGGATAAAATCTGTGTTTTTTGGAATAATGATCTTTATTGTCCGGGAGATAATTATATGCCTTTTGCCTTCACGGGAAACAATGAAGTTAATATTCTTCTGGGAAATGATAAGTATGAATTGATAAAATACAAAATTGAAAATATCGTCAGTGAAGAAAATACTTACAATTACTATGTGAAAAATAACATTGCAACAGTCGAAGTTGAATCCGAATATTCAGGTAATAAGAACTTTCGAAAAAGACAAAGCTTCTTGAATATGCCCGATGTTCAAAGAAAGATCTGGTTCAATCAATCTCTAGGAGAAAAATCGGCAAAGCTGCTTGATGGACCAAATTTCTTGAATTTTGATAAGATCGATGAAAATCTAAAAATGACCTATACACTTGAATATAGTGATTTTCTATTTGATCAGAAACCTTATAAATATTTTAAATTGCTTTTACAAAAACTACCTTTAGATGTTTCACTTGATGAAAGAGATAACGATTACCAGATTTCCAATAAAATATTTATTCAGGAAAATTTTATCATTAATATCAGTGGCCTTTCTGGGAAAATAGAGAAAATGGAACTCCTGAATTCTATAAATAATATTACAGAATTTGCGATCAATGGTAAAACTGCCTTTTCCAAAATGGAATCCAGAATTGAGGATGGGCAAATAATCATTCAAAGAGAGATCTATATTCCTGAATGTATTATACCAAATAGTAAGTATCCAGAATTCAAGCAGTTTGTTCTCTCAATTCAAAATCCAATCAATAGTATGGTTTTCTTAAAATGACAACTACAATTTTTCTACTGGAACCCTTTAAGGTAATCTGCGATATCATAATAAAATCCAAGGAGGATTAATTATGAAAAAGCCTAATTTTATTCCGGCTGCATCAGATTTCTTAAGTGAAAAAGAACTTGATAAAATCATAACTTCCAATTATGAAAAATTGAATGAATATTGTGAAAATCGTATTGGAGTATCTGAAATTATAGAAGTTGATAAAGTCTATTATTTTGTTGTTACAGGTGGTACCGAAGTTCAAGTACTTAATTTGCAAAAAATCAGAGATCAAAAATTCAAAAATGAAGAGATAGTTCTTTTAGCTTATGAAAGTAACAACTCGTTAGCCGCCAGTATGGAACTTCTGGCACGCTTTAACCAAATTGGTAAACTTGGCAGTATCATTTACCTTCCGGCAGCTAAGAATCCAAAAATTACACCTGCAATTATCCAAAACTTAGATGGAAAAAGTGAACTTTCGGGTAGCAGGATCGGTGAAATTGGAACACCATCCGACTGGCTGGTTGCCAGCAGTCCATCTGCCGAAACCGTGAAAGAAAACTGGGGTGCTGATGTAATTTCTATAAAAATGGTAGAACTCAAAACCTTATTTGCTGGAATTACTGATGAGGATTGTCGGAATGATTTTAATGATCTCACTAATAATTCTCAAGAGATAATTGAACCTACAAGCACAGATATTCTTAATAATATAAAAGTATATTTAGCAATGAAAAAACTAGTTGAGAAGTATGCTCTTGATGCAGTTACTTTGCGCTGTTTTGATCTAGTACTTGATCTGGGAACTACCGGCTGCTTTGCTCTCTCCCGCTTGAATGATGAGGGAATTATTGCCGGTTGCGAAGGTGATATGGTAAGCACTATCGGCATGCTGCTGGTTTACAAAAAAACAGGCAAATT
>Ga0307992_1000139_pt1 | contig 47477 bp, 38 predicted proteins | sample EllFjometagen133_FD_203162 | JGI IMG/M metagenome (GOLD analysis project Ga0307992, IMG submission 203162) | Marine microbial communities from Ellis Fjord, Antarctic Ocean - #133 | ecosystem: Environmental > Aquatic > Marine > Unclassified | place: Southern Ocean | collected 2014-10-08
TGGGTTTAATGAGTTATTGGGTTTGATGAGTTATTGGGTTTGATGAGTTAATGGGTTTAATGAGTTATTAGGTTTGATGGGTTAATGGGTTTGATGGGTTAATGGGTTTAATGGGTTACGGAGTTCTATGAGGTGGTGGTGGTAGGGCTTTTGGGTTGGTCTGGGGTAACATTTTGGGCTGGGGACGACCAATGCGAGGGGATACTTTAACTTTATCAAGGAACTCTATATGCTTGACTGTCAACGAGATTGCTCCGAAGTCCTCTTCTACCAATCCTCGTAGCAGGTAAGGTCGTGCATTACTGAGCATACGGCAGAATTTCCGATAGACTTCAGGAAAAAAGACAGTTTCATAGATAGCAGTGGTGTCTTCAAAGCTGATGAACTCCATGGGTTCATCATTTTTTGTGTGAACCACTTTTCCAGTGATAAGCCAGCCAACCACGGGGACCTCCTTCCCGATGTACTTCCGTAGATCACAGCCTCTGACATAGGTTAGATGCTGAAGCAATCTGGCGTACAGGCTCAGCGGATGACGGGAAATGAGAAAGCCCAATACATCTGACTCATGAATGAGCATTGTCTTTTCTGAGTATGCTCCAGTGTCAGGGATGTAATAGCTGTCCCGCTCATTCAGATCCAGCAGGGATGCTGGTTTATCGCGTCGCTGCTGGCTTGCTCGGGCTTGATACAGTTGCCACATGAGACTGGGACGGGCTTCCATGCCCTCCACACCGTCAAAAGAACCTGCTTTGATGAGGATGCGTACATCGGACTGATCCAACTCAGGCATGCGTCTCAAGAAACTTTCAAATGACAAGAAGCGACCATTGGATTCCCGCTCAGCAATGATGTATTCCAGAGCTGTCCGCTTAATCCCTTTGAGCTGCATAAAGCCAATCTGTACCCAGTCATTCATACCCGTATGCCGAATCTCTGAATTATTGATACTGGGGAGTAAAACCTTCAGGCCCAGACGGCGTGCCTCTGAGTAATATCCGAAAGTGGAGTAGTATCCCCCCAGATTGGTCATGACTGACGCGATAAACTCGGCGGGATAGTGGGCTTTCAGGTAGGCTGACTTGAATGACACGAGAGCATATGAAGCAGAATGGGGCTTACAGAAGGAATATCCTGAAAAGGACATAATCATTTCCCAGAGGGTCTCGATAACACTGTCTTCCACACCATTCCTGCGGGCACCGCTGACAAATTTTTCGCAATAATCACGGAGTTTGGCCTCCTTGTGTTTCTTGGACATGACCTTGCGCAATTCATTGCCCTCATCAGCATTAAAACCGGCAAGTCGCATGGCAACTTTGGTGACATCTTCCTGGTAAACCATTATGCCATAGGTCTCTTTGAGAGTTTCATCAAGTAAGGGGTGAAGTGGATCGTAGTCACCACCATGAAGGCGGCGGACAAATTCCCTGATCCATTTATTGGCTGCCGGTCGAATAATACTGGAGGCAATTACGAGATTTTCATAATCACCAGTTTGCATCTTACTCAGCAACTGACGAGTAGCCGGGGATTCTACATAAAAACAGCCCATGGTGCGGGCAGTGCGGATAAGTTCCTGGGTTCTTAAATCTTCCAGAGGGTTCAATTTCCAATATGGGATATCTACACCGTAATGTTCATGGACATCGGCCAGAATGTCCCGAATGACGGCCAGAGAGCGATTCCCCAGGAGATCAATCTTAACCAGACCAAAGTCTTCGGCCTGATCCTTCTCCCATTGGATAATCTGAACCCCTTTTGGGGCATGCTGAATAGGTACATAGCTGCGAATTTCCTGGGGTGTCAGGACGACTCCTCCGGGATGGACACTCAGATAGCGCGGGAATCCAGCGAGATAGAAACCATTACGAATAATCTCCGGCCAGGGATCCTTTAGATCCAGATCACTGAGCAAGGGATTGTTGGCCAATTCCTCAAAGGGGTCACTGACATACCAGAGATGAGATAGCCGCTTGGTTACAATCCCTATCTCACTCTCGGTCAACCCATATACCTTGGCGACTTCTCTAATGGCAGCTCGTGCTTTGAAGGTCACATGATTGCAGATCATGGCTGAATGGGAATCACCGTAAGTATCAAAGGTGTATTGCAGAATATCGTCGCGGGTATCCCAGGGGAAGTCTACATCAATGTCAGGTGGATCTTTGCGTCCGGGAGACAGAAAACGTTCAAAGAAAAGATTGTGGCGGATGGGATCGACGTGGGTGATTTTTAGTGTATAGGCAACAATACTCGCTGCAGCGCTCCCCCGCCCACAGGTGATAGGTGATTGCTTGACAATATCCTGAACTGTGAGGAAGTAATTTGAAAAGCGTTTTTCTTTGACTGTCTTCAACTCATGTTCAATACGATCACGAATGCGGTCAGTCATATTGCCATAACGTTCCTGGGCACCCAGGTAGACACGATTTTTCAATTCTTGATAGTCCCTGTTATCATTGGAATCGGGAAAGATGAAGTTGTCCAGTTGAGGTCGCCACTGACATTTCGCAGCTATTTCCAGAGTACGATCCAGAGCTTCCTCGGCAAAAGGCAGCACATCAAGCGTTTCTGCTCGACTATGGAGATAATTATCAATGGGAATCAGTTCTTCTTCAGGCAGACGCGACAGTTTGGTATTCAGGTTGATAGCGCGCATGATACGATGGAGTTGATGTCCCCGTGGTGAACCCATGTAAGCTGGAAGGTTGGCTATAGTCGGGAAACCCCTCTCGCGAGCCCAATGGTAGAGGCTGTAACTACCGGACTCCAGGGAGACATACACATCTTTTGAGTGATAAGCCTCCAGCAGATCACGGTTCTGGGTCAGCATCACCAATCCCTCCAGACATCCTGTGAGTCCCTTAAGCAGGTCAAAGTTCTCTTCAGCATGGCGCTGACTGATAAGACGACAGAGATTCGAATAGCCTGTAATGTCTTTAACTAACAGGACAACCTTGCGCTTCTGTCCATCATCCAAGGTTGCTCCAACGATCATATCAAGGCCACGCTCCAGAGCGGTCTGATAGAGGAAGATCATGCCATAGAGATTATTGGTGTCAGCAATGGCAAATTGGGTATAGCCCTTCTTGATCATAAAATCGCAAAGGTGTTTGGGAGACAGGGTTCCCCTGAGCAAGGAGTAGTGACTGTGGACTTCCAGGGGGATCATTCAATTACGAATTACGAATTACGAGTTTGATTTTTCATGGTGCGTTGAATACTGCCAAGGATTTTCAATAGCTCACTACAATCTTCCAAAAGGGATTTAGACTGAGCTGGACTCAAATACCCGCTATCCTGCATAAGACGAAGCCAGTAATGTGTCTCGCGTGCTTCCTTATATGAAATTGATAGCTTAGCCTGGAAATCTTTTTGTGATTGACCACCAATCGCTTCTTCCACATTTGCCCCAATAGATGTACCACTTTTCACTAGCTGTTTCGAAAGTACATACTCTTGTTTTTCTTTCACCAGGTACTGGTAAAGCTTCACGATTCTCAATGCAAATGCGTAACTTTTTGTCTGGACAACATTATTTTGCTTCATAGCCATTCCTAATTCGTAATTCCTAATTCGTAATTTCTTCAAGGGGAATCATATCATTGGAGTCCGCTGTCAGGATGGGGTCGGATCGATCTCTGGTAAGCAATCAATTTTGGGCGCAAAGCATCGTAACCACGCTCAAAGCGTTTTACTTCAGCCTCCTGCAAATATTTGAGTTCCTTGGCAACCAAAAGCTGGGCATATATCTCATTGAGGGCTCCCAGGGCAATATCCACGGCGTGCTGACGGTCCTTGGTTGTGCGTCTGGAAGTTCCTTCAGCCAGGATAGCCGGAATACTTACTGCAGCTCGTTGAAGCTGGGCAGTCATCCCCTGGCGTTCTTTATCTGGAAATTGTGAGGTAATCGTGTAAATGTATTTAGCCATGAGTATTGCACGCTGGAAGACATCCAGACCCTTAAAGGTTGCCATTTTATTTTCTATTAAACCTGATCATTAGCAATCCTCGCCCGTTACTTCCATGGGAAACAGGGATTCAGGTTTGGAATGAGCCTATTCATGTACATTATCCCGAATGTATTGGCTGATTTTTTCAGCGGAATACGGATTTCTGACGATGTGATCGTAGAAACGTGCTTGCCAGGCAAATTTGGGATTTATCAGATGGGCGCGTTTGGTTACGGCGGATTTGTAACCACGTATTATGGCTGCCAAATTTTTAGATTGTGGGCCAAATTTATTTTTGTCGGATGGCGTAGGGTCGCAATGCATTGCGTCCCTACGATAATCACCGTGGCATTGATTGAATTGGTTTATACCAATTGTTATGACAGCATGCATATGATCGGGCATAACCACAAACGTGCCCAATTCCAGATTCATGTCGAGGCGAATATTGGGGGATTTCAACCATTCTGAATGGGCAATCGCCCCCATTTCTGATAAATGCATGATCCCATTTCTAATCTCGCCAAAATATGGATCTTTGTTTTTGGTGCAGATGGTTATGAAATACGTCGCATTTCTACCATAATCCCATCCCTGTAACCGAATCGGTTTTCTTTCTGGTAATTTCCTCATGCGCTAACTGTGTCCCTTGTTTCCAGTTGTACGGGGTTAGTCAATCCAAAGCGTATGACGGGGTAACCATGTCGGGCACGCAACTTGTCCATAGCCTGGTGCAAATCACCATGTTTGGCAGCATCTGGGTCAATCACCTTGGAAAAAAGACTGATCTGTTGGGCAGCCTGTATGAGATTTTCAAAGCCGATGGAGAGATAGCGCACCCGCGTGCGTCGCTCAAAGAGCTGTTCGAAGATTTTCAGGGTATGGTAGAACATGAGGTATTCTTTGTGGGTTGCTTCAGGCAGGCGAACAGTGCGAGTTGCAATTTTGCTGTCGGAGTAGCGGCAAAAAATACGAAAACTGTTGACCTTCTTGTTCTTCTGGCGCAGACGGGTACAACCACTTTCGATAAGATAGTAGACAACCCCCATGATCAATTGATCGTCATTGGTATCCTCACTGAAGGTATACTCCTCTTTTATCTCAAGACGCTGTTCAGGGGGCCTGACGGGGCTCAGATCAATACCCAGAGCCTTCTGATGCAAGGTCAAGGCATTCTTACCAATAACCAGAATCAACTTATTGATGGGAACGTCAGCCAGCATACCAATGGTGGTCAGATTCAACTCATCCAGGAGCACCTGATCGGTAGTGTGACCAATACCGGGCAGCATCTTGAGTTCCAGGGGATCCAGGAAGGTGCGCTCATTACCAGGCAACACATCAAAAAGCTCGGCATATTGACGGATGTAGCGCGCTGCCACCGATGAAACCAGTTTGTTTACAGAAATACCAATACTGGAAGTCAAACGAAATGATTCACGGATATCCTTGTGGATACGATAGGCACTGTCCTTGATGCGCCCCAATAAGCGTGTGGTGCCCGTCATATCGATGGCAACCTGACCATAGCGGATAGGCTCGACATAGGGTGAATAGTGAGAAACCTGGTCAGTGATGGCGCTCATTGCGCGTTGGTACAGCTCAGGGTTGGAATCCACCACGATAAGGCGATGTTCCAGTTTGAGCGCCTGCCCCAACAGCATGCCCCTGTGGATGCCTTCCTGACGGGCCTCACCAGAAGCTGACAGCACAATCGCTCGCCCTCCAGATCCAGATGCCACCACCACAGGTCGATCGCGATAGCTGCTATGGACAGCCTGCTCCACTGTAGCCGGGAATGATGGAACTTCTATGTGTAGAACATCTTTCATGGTGTAGAATCCAGTAGTTAGGAGCCAGAATACAGTGATCAGGAGTCAGGAAGAGAATGAGTACTTCCCGGAGTGTAAGTCTTAGCCTGCCAGGCGACTGACAGGGACTACATGATAGACAATATGTGCCGTATCAGAATGATCTATTAAATCGGGAACAGCAGGTACCTTTGCGGTGCTGTTTTGCTGAGGAGGCATAGGCTTACTTCTGGAAGTAAGTATCGATCGGTTTCTGCCACGAGATCCACGCAACATGGCTGCGCTGTTTTGATAAGCGGAAGCGTATCTCATGCCTGATACTGCCTGAGCAGCCCCACAACAACGCCCTTGAGGGCAAATTCATCGTCTTCTTCCACTTGGATGGGCTGATACTGCCCAGAACTGTTGCAGGGACGCAATGTGACACCGCCAGGATGGAGATCCAACTTTTTGACTGTAGCCTCTCCATTAATGGTAGCTACCACAATCTGGCCGCTTTCTGCCTTGGGCTGAGGTTTCACAATGATGACATCACCATCTTCAATATTGGCATCCATCATGGAATCTCCACGGACTCGCAACGCAAAATTATTGGTCCCCTTAAGGAGATAACTTGGTACTTCCACAGGTTCAGGGATTTCAATAGCCTCAATGGGGATACCGGCAGTGACCTGTCCCAGGATATCCAGAATAACTGTCTCTCCCACCAAGCCAGTCAACCGGATATTGCGAGCGGCATTGCTTTTATCAAAACCGATATAGCCTCTCTCACGTAGAATATTCAGTTTCTTCTGGATGGAAAAATTGGAGCTCAAACCAAAGTATTCCCGTATCTCAGAAATAGTCGGTGCCATCTGGTGGCTCTGAATGAACTGTGAGATATATTCGTAGAGTTCGCGTTGTTTTTTTGTCAGCATAATATTTCTCTTATGGGTTGCCAGCGACATGCGCATAAACATTTTCTATTTTTGCATATCGTGCAGCAGCAAGTAAGACATCAGATTGGAGAAATCGATGATCAACCACCTTACCTGCCATTGCAGCAGGAGTGATATCAACAAGATCAAAAATTTCTATTGTATGCTTAATCAATCGTTCTCTACGCCCAAATTCTCTATGGTTTTGATGCCGTTTTTCTTCAGTTTTCCATTCAGTCTTTTTCATGCATTCAATATAGGTGTACAAAAGGTGTATATCAAGCAAATGATGTAATAGGAACAAAAAAACCTGCACGAATGCAGGTTTTAATTAAATCTAGCAGAACAATTGTTAGTAGAGTCTTATCTCTCGACTCGAGTCTTCGCTCCAGAGGAGCTTCGCCTGCGCTGGCCGCTCGAGATGACAGCCAAGTATTCCTGATCCATTATGCTTATTTGAATTCGATTGATACAATCCGTCCATTCATATCAAACACGGCAACACCGTTGTCATAGAGCCAGACCTGGTTCGTTTCATCAACGATATATCTTTCAATGGGATCACCATACTGACGATAAATACGTTCTTGATCAGAGCCTTTGATCAATATGGGGGGTACCTGTTCATCAGTATCATTAGCAGTTGGGAGTCCATACTCTTTCACCAAAGCCAGTTCTTGTTCCATAGCTTCCAGATTGAGAACAATGGAATCCAGCTGAGCAACCATGCCTGGCGGCATACCTTTTCCACTTGCATCAACAGCTCTTTTCAGAATCTTGATTTGCTTCACGATGACAGGAATCTGTTTGCCAAGTTTACGCTGGTTTTTCTTAAGTGTGGCAACATCCTTTTCAAGCGATTTGATCTTCTTGATAGCCATTGCCTGAAACTTCTCATTCTTATCAAAAAGTGTTTTGAGCTTTTGATCCACTTCCGTATTGGCGGCATTGGATGAACAGTTCCATACAAACATCGAAATCATGGTAAGTACTACTATTGTTTTCAGAGATTTCATCATTTTTCCCATCTTAATGAATGCATTAACTCTTTTTGGCTAAACCAAAATACCTATAAATCCTGCAATGCCTCGATTTTTTTAATGAGCAAGGCTCTCCCCTCATTGGTGGAAACATCAGCAACAAAATCCTCATCCAGATCCTGCACCCATTCCAGAGCTGCAGTAAAATCTCCGGCAGCATAATTAGCAGCAGCCAGCATGAGGGTGATTTCAGCAAAATCAATACGCCAATTGTGGGTAAATTCAAATACAGGCCTAAACTGGATGAGTTCCTCACCCCTTGAAATAGCCCTGACATAATCACCAGTAACATGATAACTCAAGGCAATACCGGCTAACATTTCGAAGCGTACCTGACTACTATCAATCGCAATCAGATCCAGACCAGTGTTAAAGAATGTTATTGCAGTATCAGGGCTGTTAAACTCGATATAGCACCATCCCGCCCCATTATAGCCATCAATGTATTGGGCATCCATATCCAGACCTTCCTGAAAATGGGCGAGAGCACTTACGAACTCACGTTCGGCATATAGAGTCCAACCATATTCTACAAAATCGTCAACTTCAGGCTCAATTTTCTCGCGACAGCCAAAAAAGCTTACAAGCAGGATCAGCGCGAACAACCATTTCATTTTATTCATCTTCACACCTCCTACCTTAGAACCAGCATTTTGACAGTTTTCGCATAGCCCTTGCCCGTCATAAGTCGAGCAAAGTAAATACCGCTACTTACCTGTTGGCCCTGATCATCCAGACCATTCCAGGTAATTGAGTAACTGCCAGGCTGCATATGTGTTTGCATTAGATTGCGAACTTCTTGACCTCTGATGTTGTAGATACTGAACCTTATTTCCTGATTTAACCCATCCAGAAAACCAATATCGAAATCAATTGTGGTCGATGGATTAAATGGGTTTGGATAATTTTGCGACAACCTGCTCTTATCAGGCACGATGATGGTCCGGGGTCCCAATTTGAAGGCACCCAAAGTTACACTCCAGGCACTTGCCCTCTCACCATCTGATATGGAAGCCAGCTCAAAGTATTCACCAGATGCATCTCTCATGTAAATAGCCTGATCAGTTGTTGTCGCTGGCATACTCACCAATACAGGTTCTGCGAGGGCTACACCATCAGTGAGAACCTTATACCTCGCACCATCATTGGCACTCAGCATTGAATCCAGCACGGCAATCCGCGATGTCTTCGCTGCACTGTTGGAGCTTCCCTTGATTTCGAACAGGTCATCAGGACTGTGCGCCAGCCAGCCACTTCCACGCTTTATCAAGCTCACCGTCACATTAGCAGTGATGGTTGTATCACCTACCCAGTTGGACGCATAAACTTCAAAGGCATTGACTCCTTCCTCGGACACTTCAACTATTGCTACATAGCTAAAGGTATCTATGGTGGTCAGTTCAATTTCAAGACCTGAATGCGTCACTGATAAGGAATCAATCATACCAAGACTATCAACTATCATCATTTCATAATAGGCTGGATAAGCCATGTTTTTATAAAACGCGATGACAGGTGTTGGAACATCAAAAATATCCATGGTCACCTTGACAGTAATGGTATCCTGTAGTGGATCATTGGTTAGAATTTGGAATTGACCCCCATAGCCACCCACTGTATAGGCCGATGGATTGATATTGAAAGCAATGACTGCACTGGTGTCATATACGATGGTCCCCGTTTCAGCAGGCAAACTTATCCATGCCGGAGCACTTAGCAGCGACCAACGTAGATCAGTTAAACCTAGATTGCCCATAGTGAATGATGTATCAATGTCTGTCATGCGCTTCATATTGACCACAATGCTATCGGTATTTAATGATGCGAAAGCCGAGGATGTTGTCACATGGAATGTAGTGTCAATGGCAGAGGTATCAGCCTGATCCAGGGCATGGACAAACCATTCAATGGTACTGGATGGAAAATCCATTTCTGAGACATCTACCGTCATAAATGTATCAGGGGCAGCCAGAGTCGTATCGTAACCTTCTCCCTGCCAGGTAATAAGGTAGCTTACCGGATTTTCTTCAATATCAAAGGCAGATGTCCACTTAAAGGAAAGTGATAAACCATCCTCAGGAACCAGCTGAGTAGAATCTGCAGGTAGCAGCAGCACAACAGGTTCTGGGGCATCGTTCACTTCAAGTACGCGATGTGTAATATGGATGGTGTCAACTTCTCCATAATCATCCCTAACAAAGGCAGTAAATGGATGGTCACCAACTGCAGAATCAACAGGTGTCCAGGATATTTCACCTGTAAGCGAATCGATAGCCATACCTGCTGGCGCATTCACAGCTAGACTCCAAGTAAGTGTATCCCCACTAATAGATTCGAGATCAGGATCCTCTACAAGGAATATTCTGCTATATGCTGAGTCCTCATCCGATGAATCTGCATAGGTGCTGTCATCTACAAACATTGGAGCTGTATTGATCACAAATTCGAAAGTATCAAGGGTTGCCGTGATTGGATCACCTTCTATACTCTGAATATTTCCAGCCACGTCACTTCCAAATATGGATATGATGTATTCTTCACGGTTATGTAACAAGTCTGACAGCATTGGATAGCTCCAGTCTCCATCAGAAATAGCTGGGGCTAGATCAGTCGTATCTATTGATTGCCACAAAATGCCATTCCAATACAGCTCATCAGATATACGCTGTAGATTTATTGTGAGATCATCTAAACCTGATAAACCGTCAGAATAGGTTCCGCTCAACTCACCGGGCCAAGCATCGATGAAATAATAGGGATCCATTGAACTTATTGTTGTCGGTAAAACAAGATCTGCAACAATAACAGGCGAGCTCAAGGCATCTGATGTATTTCCAGCACTATCAGTTGCTGTCACGTTCAAATAATATTCATCGGCATGGGTGTAATTCATCAGCGTATCAACGTGTGTTACCAGTAGGGTATCCCAGGCTAGAAAATCATCCGTCCCTACTGAATGCCCGATAGAATAGTCGTAATATGCTATATCAGAGACATCGTCAGTAAAATCCTCCCAGTCAGCCTTAAGCGTGTCATCAAAGGTGATATAGGAGTCCGTCGTAGTACCATCCGAATTGAAGCCAGTAAAGGTAGGTGCTTCCTGGTCCATAATCATAATATCATCCATCCAGGCGCCTGTAGTATCATTTCCCCGACCATCAACCATGGTTATTCTTAGGTCAATGGGCTGGCCCTCACTACTTATGGACAATGCCTCAAGATCAACTGAATCGATACTCGCTACAATTTCTGTGATGTTTATTGAAAGGATTGGTATGGAATCTACGAGAATGCCTGGATCATCACCACCAATGCGACCCTCAATCTGGATGTAACCATCCAGGAGTGATGGATCAGCAACAACTGGAGTCAGTATAGTCAGATCGATTCCCTCATTCGAGGCATTCCAATAGCTCTCTACAATGGTACCTCCAACTGTGGTTGTGTCTGTTACAACAGGCAATTCAGGACCGGTAAAATCGATGTATAATGTATCAGGACTAGCCGCCCCCTCTGTCTGATTCCCAGCCACATCCAGCAAATCTGCACTTACTATAATTCCGAAATCTTCTCCAAAATCCGTAACAGCGCTCAGTGTTGCATGATCCAGAGTCATGGTCAGTGGTTCAATGATGGATGATATACTCACCGTATCGATATATTCCAGAGACACAGGCAGCGGTGGAAGTGTCAGGAGGTTGATCATACCAACGCGAATGATAGCACTGCCAAGCAACATGCTAGTCTCATTCTCAATGGGTATCTCCAATGAAATACCAGTATTGGTATTATTGTAAGCGTCATCAACTGAGACACCACCTGTTGCAATGAGAGGTCCGCATGTGAATGGTCCCGGACCATCAGTATCGATGACAATAACTTCTGTTTCAGTTGCTCCAATGGTTTCATTTCCAGCACGATCCTGGATGAGAATCCTGGTATAGAGATTCAGATCATTATAATCTGGGAGTGCTTCTAGATTTGCAAGTCCAATGCGAATCGTATCGTCAAATGTTGGAATAGAGAATGAATCTACGAGCACAGGATAATAGACATTTTCGGCAAAAGTCGTTCCCACAGACATCTGAACCTGGAAAAAACCGTCCACTAATGTCGGATCTGCAACTGTATTAATAGGGATGGTCAGCAAGAGACTATCCGATGTGGCATTCCACCTCAGGAGTGTAATATTATCACCCTTTATAGTGAAATCCGTGATGTCGGGAGTAGAAGGTGCACCTCGGTCAATTTCCAGTAATTGAGCGCTGGTTAGAGTGGTTGTACTATTGCCAGCCTCATCGGTAATGATGGCTCGAAACTCAATATCCTGACCATCAATAAACGCGGTTCCACCATCCAAGGCTTCAAGCTCAGCAGCCGGTACCAAAATTGAAAGTGTTCCAGTTGCAGCAAAGATGGTTTCTTGAACTGTAAAAGTTTCAAAGTCACCATCCCCAATAATATCTGCGGAAGCTGTCAAAGTACCTCCACCAATTATTGATTCATCACTTCCATCAACAGACACTATGATTTGAACACCGGTGTTGGCAGCATTCCAGTAGCCATCTCTTATGTTTCCACCCTCAGGAATATTACTGACGATGTCAAATGGATCAGGTACAAGTTCATCAATTAATAGTTCGTCAGCGCTGAAATTGAAATTAGTTGCATTACCAGCTACATCTGTAACAATGGCATCAAATGTTATTACCCGCTCATCCGCATAGAATCCAAGTGCTTTGAGAGACGCTGAATCCACCGACATAATCACATCATCTAGGTCCGTGATAACATGTGGCGTAATGATGTTCTCTTCTGTGAAAGCGTCTACCCTGGCTCTTAATTGAACCTGGCCACCAATGAGTGTCACATCAGCACCATCAATGGGGATGGTAACATCTGCCCCGGTATTTGTTGAGTTGAAATATCCTGCAACAACAGAGTTTTCAACTGCAATCACTGTCCCTACAAGATCAGATGCGGGAAAGCTATAGTCTACTGTAACTGTGTTCAAGCCTATTGTTCCAGTCGATTCGTTGCCAGCAATATCTGTTACTACAGCGCGAAATGTCATCACATCGCCGTCACCAGCTCCATGTGTAGCAATATCAGCAGCGCTTATTGCCATGACATGTATACCATCGTCTGATATGATGGTTGAATCAGCACCAATGTCCGCAAAGCTGCTTGCACTGTTCAGGTCAGACTCAAGCTGAATGGTTCCACCAACAAGTGTGATATCCTCATCAAGTGGTATATTTACATTAATATCAATGTTGGTATTATTCCAGTATCCAGGATATTCATTGCCACCCTGTACCAACAGAGTACCAGTAGTAGGTGCTGTGGGGACATCTTGATCAATTAGAATGCTTACAACATTATTCGATTCCGTACTATTTCCGGCAATATCAGTGAGTACACCTCTAATATCAATAATTCCACCAGCAAAATAACCAGCCAGTTCTGTTTCAAATTGAGATCGGGTTAAACTCAGGGTTACCGGGTTGGTACCCACTGCTTCTGTGCCGCCAATTACTGCAAAATCATTGACGTCAATGCGAATACGGGCCTCCAAATGGGCAGTTCCTCCATCAAGCGACAAGTCACCGCCTGTGACATCTAAAATCACTTCCACACCTGTGTTGCTAAGATTCCAATACCCCGTAACAACGGGTGCTCCCACCGTTAAAATATTTCCAGCAGCGAAATCATCAGGAACATTGCCATCAACAAGAATTTGATTATTGTCTTCAAGATTTGCACCTACAGGCAATGATGCTGGATTAAGATTATTTCCAGCATCATCTTTAATGGATCCCCCGTTTAGGGTTATCAAGGACACATTAAGATCAGTTGTGACTTCACCTGCAGCTACCGTATAGGTAGCGTAGACCGTTGAAGTACTGGTGAAGGCTGGGATGGGAAAGGTTTGCCCCGTGTCAAATAGGACATCAAGTGTACCGTTGGCCAATGTAAGCGCTTCGTTAAAAACTATTTCTACAGCGATGGTTTCATTTAAACCAAGGGTATCAATCTCAATGACTGCACTTATATTCGTTATACTTGGATATTCACCATCAATAATGATGTTGCTATTATCAGCAAGATTATCTGTTGGTGGAAGTGTAAAATCGACCTCATTACCTGCAATGTCGAGGAGTTGATTTGATGTAGCTGTTATCATTGTCACATCCAAGGGATTTGCAGTTTCACCTTCAAGAATATCATAAATAAATAATATGTCCTGGTCCTCAAATATAGGTAGATCCTCAGCAACATTGAGAACATGCGGTATTGATGTATTCAGAGTCACTGACATCTCACCACTCTCCAGAGTTACTGGTTCAGACATAGAGATTGTTACGTTGATAGATTGGTTCGCATTATAAGATTCATCGTTAGATGTAGATGTTATCGCATCAATTTTCGGTATTGTTTCATCGATGATAAGTGTTTTAAAGGGTGTATTTGCCACGGTAGTATTTCCAGCAACATCTGCGATCTGAGCTGAGATCGTGATGAGTTCACCTTCAAAATACCCAGCTAATCCTCTTATAAACGAATCGTCAATTAAAACATTCTTAGTTGTGCCTGTCCCCGAAATTGTACTTGGTGAACCAATGGCTACAGAATCATTACTTGCTATTTTACCAAACACCTGCACTTCACCAGTGCTCAGGGATGCATCAGCGGGAATATCTACTGTTACTGTAAGACCATCATTTAACGCATTCCAATAGCCTGCTTTAATATTGCCCCCTGTTGTTGCCGTTGTGGTTGCAGATAGCATATCAAACACTGGTGGAAGAATTCCATCAACAATAAAATCATAGCCGTCTGCAAGATTTGTCATTCCAGCCAGGGTTGCCATATTCGATACATCATTGCCAGCAGCATCCTGAAGCGAACCTCCTCCAAACAGGTATATACCATCAATACTCAAATCAGAATTTTCATCATTTGCGAGAACTTCATAATTAATTGTAGCTGTGAGAGACTCAGAAATATCTGATATCTCCAAATTAGTTGTACTTGAATTCATATTGAGAACGAGTTTTTCGTCTACCGAAAGACTCACTTCTTCACTAAAAGTGACAGTAAGATCAACGATACCACCTAATCCAATAGGATTCGAATCATCGGCATTGGACGTCACACTCACGATAGTGGGAATAACACCATCAACAACCACTTGATGGGCATCATCAAGATTTGAAACACCGGGAGCCGTAAGATCAAAGGTAACATCATTACCTCCTCGATCTCTGAAACTGCCATCCAACAGCAGGGCACTATTGACACTTAAGTCACTACTTTCATCATCCTCAACAACTGCATAAGTTTGATCAGTATTTGTGGCCCAGTCAAAAGCATCAAAGGTCACTGTTTGGTTTGTACCTTCCATTTCCAGTTCGATCTGGAAGTTGTCACCAACAAGTTTGACTTCCTCGGTAAAGGTCGCGATGATGTTTATATCATCTCCAGGAATAAAAGGCCCATCCCCTGAACCAGTAGTAAAGCTCTCTATTGTTGGAACTACGGTATCTATAGTGATCTGATTGGTGCTGGCGCTTCCAATAGGACTTTCATTACCGGCCTTATCGGTCACCACAGCAAAGATCTTCAAAACTTCACCCTCAACATAGCCAGGAAAGACCTCCAGAGTAGCCTCTGGTACTGCCAAAGTCATAGGTCCTGATGAACTGATGGATTGTGGAGTCCAGAAATCTTGAGGATCACCCATATCACCAATCCACTGAGCCTTCAACTGAACGGTTGCACCCCCATTTGTCAAACTGGCATCAGCAGGTATGGGAATGATCACATCCAGAAAGTCATTGGTTGAGTTCCAATAATTAGTTTCCACATTGCCCACCCGGGCTACAACCCCACCCACATTTACGGCGGCAGGAATGTTACCATCAATCACAATGGTTCGATCATTATCTATATTTGTAGCAATGGCTGTCAGATCAACTGCATTTCCAGCAACATCTTCAATATCTCCGGTCGATATCAATGGAGTCTCTGCAATCAGGGCAGAACTACTCTCACCTTCATCAATGGTGTAGGTACCGGTTGCAACAGATGCAGCCGTTGTGAAAAAGGCGATGGTGGCTGATCCGCCTCCATCCAGTGGTACTTCCAGACTCCCGCCCGTAAGGGTCACATCTTCGCTGAAGGTTACTGTCACATTGATCTCATCATCTATGGCATAATCACCGGCCAATGTTGTAGACGTCACGCTCACGATCGTTGGAATAACACCATCAACAACCACTTGATGGGCATCATCAAGATTTGAGACACCGGGAGCCGTAAGATCAAAGGTAACATCATTACCTCCTCGATCTCTGAAACTGCCATCCAACAGCAGGGCACTATTGACACTTAAGTCACTACTTTCATCATCCTCAACAACTGCATAAGTTTGATCAGTATTTGTGGCCCAGTCAAAAGCATCAAAGGTCACTGTTTGGTTTGTACCTTCCATTTCCAGTTCGATCTGGAAGTTGTCACCAACAAGTTTGACTTCCTCGGTAAAGGTCGCGATGATGTTTATATCATCTCCAGGAATAAAAGGCCCATCCCCTGAACCAGTAGTAAAGCTCTCTATTGTTGGAACTACGGTATCTATAGTGATCTGATTGGTGCTGGCGCTTCCAATAGGACTTTCATTACCGGCCTTATCGGTCACCACAGCAAAGATCTTCAAAACTTCACCCTCAACATAGCCAGGAAAGACCTCCAGAGTAGCCTCTGGTACTGCCAAAGTCATAGGTCCTGATGAACTGATGGATTGTGGAGTCCAGAAATCTTGAGGATCACCCATATCACCAATCCACTGAGCCTTCAACTGAACGGTTGCACCCCCATTTGTCAAACTGGCATCAGCAGGTATGGGAATGATCACATCCAGAAAGTCATTGGTTGAGTTCCAATAATTAGTTTCCACATTGCCCACCCGGGCTACAACCCCACCCACATTTACGGCGGCAGGAATGTTACCATCAATCACAATGGTTCGATCATTATCTATATTTGTAGCAATGGCTGTCAGATCAACTGCATTTCCAGCAACATCTTCAATATCTCCGGTCGATATCAATGGAGTCTCTGCAATCAGGGCAGAACTACTCTCACCTTCATCAATGGTGTAGGTACCGGTTGCAACAGATGCAGCCGTTGTGAAAAAGGCGATGGTGGCTGATCCGCCTCCATCCAGTGGTACTTCCAGACTCCCGCCCGTAAGGGTCACATCTTCGCTGAAGGTTACTGTCACATTGATCTCATCATCTATGGCATAATCACCGGCCAATGTTGTAGACGTCACGCTCACGATCGTTGGATAGATTCCATCAACTTTAATATCCTTGTTATCATTCAAATTAGAATTGTCAGGTAAACCATATGTAGCATCGTTGCCGGCGTTGTCTCGGAGTGTTCCCCCCAGCCTGGAAAGACTCTTTACAGTTAAACGTCCCCCAACTTCATCTTCTGTTGTATTACCCTCAGCCACAGGATAAAACCCTGATACTGTGGCACTCGGTCCGAAGGCATCGATGATAAACTCTTCATTTGTATCCCCAGTCTCCATCTCAACCTGAAGATTGTTCCCTATGAGGGTGACCTGTTCTGAAAAGGTCAGATCAATGTCGATTATATCTGAGACACCATAGGTAGCATTTACAACGTCTGAAGTAATATTGTTTACGAACGGAGCAGTCTGGTCAATTGTGATTGCATCATCACTCTCAGACCCAATTATACTTGTATTTCCCGCTTTATCAGTCACTACAGCTACAATCCTCAATATACCTGTTTCCGTAAAGCCACCAAAAGATTCAGGAGATCCCACACTGAATTCAATATCATCACCTGTGGCCCCGATGGATTCGGCACTTCCTAAATCTTGGGCAGAGCTGGGATCTGCATCTCCCCAAAAGCCCTTGACCTGAACAGTCCCACCGATCAGACTATTGTCATCAGCTATTGGAATTAGGACATCAAGATCACTGTTCGTTAAATTCCAATAGTCTTCGACAACTGTGCCATCAGACGCTATAATTGTTCCTTCCCCACCCGCCAGATGTACTTGGGCAGGAACTTTTCCATCAACTACAATTGTTTTAGCGGCATTAATATTTGTGACAACATTAAGATCTACAGTATTACCTGCAAGATCAAGAAGGGTTCCAGCTAAACTCAAGGGGCTAACAGCACTTAAAGCTGAACTTTCGTCATTGGTCTCAACTGTGTAGGTTTCTGATGCTGTCGTGCTATAATTTATAGCAGATATGGTTACAGAACGGTTAACACCACCAGTTTCCAATTCAATTTCCAAATTCCCCCCATCTGAGAGAGTTACTACTTCTGAAAATGTGACGGTGATATCGATATTATCACCTATACCGTAATCTGCGCTTGATGAACTTGAAGTCACGTTCAGAGTAGGTGAACTCTGATTAACCGTTATTGCTGTGGTCGTCAATGTCCGGGTATCGACAGCAGTTAGGCCAAGGTAAAATATTGCTTTGATGTGGAATGTTTCATCATCTGAAAGCGTTCCTGCAAGCTCAATATCCGCGGCCAGGAGATCAATATTCGCACTACCCCCAAGTGATATATCAGTCTCATTCGTTCCAATTAATACATCACCCGACCCATCAACATTAATATATATTTTGACCTTGTTGCATAACTCATATGCTTCGACACTTGCTCTTCCACCAGTATTGGATGAATTCCAATAATTTGTGAAGACTTCTCCCCCAGTCACTGTGAACGTATTGCTAGCTAACACACTTGAAAGAAACAGGGCACTTAGAATAATTGTGTGAATTAGTTTACGAACGTTCATAAAAACTCCAATTTTGCGAAATATTTTTTGGGAGTTGCCATTGTAAGGTTGGTTTAACTTCATAATTCAAACCCCATAGAAAATCTCAATTCAGCCCACCAGGCCGAGCCGATTAATTCAATATCTGTAATTAATACACCGCGTGTTCCCACGCGAATAAATGTGTTATTTGTTGGTCTAAAACGGTATCCCAGCTCCAGCATACTGCCCATTTCTGAATCCCAGAAGCCAAAGCCCAAGGCTGCGCTGGATTGATCACCAATTGCAGAAGCCTGTAGAATGTATGAGAGGCCCGTAAATGTGCCACCCTGTGGGTAGGTGTTTTCAAAACTGAATGTTGATACTTCAAAAAGAAAGTAGAGTGGGATGCTTTCCACATAAACTTCATAAGGAAGTTTTATAGCCATACCGGCATCAATGTAGGAGTACCAGGATTCCAACTGACCAGAAACAGCATATGGAGATGCTGCATTAAATGAAAGAGAAGCGCCATTTAACCTGCTATTTTTAAATATACCGGGAGCAGGACCCTTCACTCGTGTACGCTTTTTATTTTTTTCCAATTTATCTGTATCCTTCGTAGGAGCGACAGCGACTTCTTCTTCACTTCCGTACAATTCTTTCACCAGTGCATCGTAATCATAATCCGCATTGCTGGTACCATTCTCCCCAGTGCTAAATACCACAAGTGTATCCTTGGTGGCTTCTTCATTTTGATCGGCTGCATCCTGAGCCCTGGCAGGAAATACAAACAACATTATCACTATGAGTGAAGCCGCTAGAGGGTTTATTTGCATCAATTTTGATATCATGGTTCTATTATTTGATCAATTTACCAGAATTTAATGCCTGTAGTGAATCTTGGCTCCAACCACCAGCTTGACCCAATGGGATCAATGTCATATGCCCAGTTCCAACGGTACCCTGCTGAGAAAAATAATGAATGGAACTGATAGGAATATCCAATACCAGCCATGGCTCCAAAAGTGGGTGTGTACATACCGAGACCCAGCTCTAGTTCGAGGCCATAAATTTCAGCTCTGGTCATTGGCATTATCGAGAAGCCCTTGAAATCGCCACCAACAGGATATGAATTCACAAAATTGAAACTCGAGATATCAACTGAAAAGGAAAGTTCCACGGGTTCAAAGGAAAAATGCCAGGGTAATTCGGTCGTAAGTGAAACATCCATATATGAGAACCAGGTATTTAATTCATCAGGCACTACTTGTGGTGAATAGAGTGAGAGTGTAAATCCTGTACCTTCTAGAAATGTACCTTTCACATACTTTCCCAGCTCGAGGGGATGGTCGATTTCCTCTGTTAAAACGTCTCCATCTGTAGTACGGGTAATTAGGCTTTCATAATCTTCATCAGTATCCATACCCCATTCATCCACTTCAGCCGTATCTACCGCAGTTTCATCAGTCTCTTCTTCATCACCAAAGTCTCCAAAGAAATCATCTTCACCAGAAGATTCCTCTTGAGCGCTTGTCTCATCATCTGTTTCAAAAGAAAAATCATCGCCCCCAAGATCAAACTCATCACCAAACAAGAGACTATCACCCTCAGAATCTCCAAATAGATCTTCTTCCTGGGCATACAAATCTGGCGCGAACACAGTGAGCAGAAATAAACCTGCTATGATCATCAAAAACTTTGAAGCCTGACATCTGAATTTACTGAAATACAAAAGCATAATACCCTGTATCCTTTTATTGGTCATTAGACCATTTTTTATTAATCATGAAATTTATGATAACTCATGTTTGAAACAAGTCTTTACGTGGAGTTGTGATCTAGGAAACATCTTGTCTATCAAGCGCTAATCTTGGATTGCTTCAAGGAAAATATTCCAAACACTCGAGTCATTATTGAGATATACATCTGGAGGAGATGATATTTACTTTTGTGAATGGTAGGTATGTAAATATATTGGCGGCCGCTTGAGGAATCAGGCAGTTGAAATTAACGGAGAGGTGGCCGAGTGGCTTAAGGCGCACGCTTGGAAAGCGTGTGTGCGGCAACGTACCGTGGGTTCGAATCCCACCTTCTCCGCAAACCTGCGTTAAAATACAGCCTGCATAGCCATTTCGGCGCAGCGGGCCTTCGGTTTACAGGCATTGTTTAATAGCTGTCTGTGCTAACTACCAATTCATGGTGGATACTATGTGGTATGTGTATTGTTTGGAAAACCATTCCAAGGGGTTTCTCTATTTTGGATATACTTCGGATCTAAAAAGAAGATTGGAAGAGCACAATAGTGGCGAATCTAAGTCAACGAGACCATACATACCACTCACCCTAGAAGCGTATATTGCTGTTCCAAGCAAGCAGAAAGGTCTGAGTCTGGAAAAATATTTAAAGTCAGGTTCAGGAAAAGTAATACTAAAAAAACGAATCCTGCAGTCCAAAGCTTCAGCGTAGGACTGCTCATTCTCTCCGCACAAATAAATATCTATTCCCAGAAATTCCTAAGCGAAAATTCGAATCCTCGCCTCGTTTATGTCAAAGCTGCGTTTTTTTTGGGATTGCTTATTGCGGTTTGAGCCAAGTTTCCAATAATTTCCCATCACCGGCCATATTGACGATTTGCTGTTGTAACACCTGCCAGAAGGTACGGGGCCTCACCTTGATTTTGGCCACAAAGCCTGGGAGCGTATCAGTAACATATACTCCTAATCGAGGCACAAATTCCCCAGACCATTTTGGTAAGCCAGACAATGGGAATGAGATGGCGATTTTGGTATAGCCTGCATCTTCAATCATGGCGATGAGATCACTATTCCAGGCATTAAAAGGCGGACAAAAGGTGAGCACTTCACTCCCCAACTGGTCCTCAATATGTTTTTTGGAACCTTCCAGCTCTTCTTGAATTTGTCTGGTATTCATAGCAATAAGACGACGATGGGATTTTCCGTGTGACCCTATCTCCCACCCCTTCTCTGACAGGGTTCGCAGTTCAAACCAATTCATATGGGTGACCTGTTTGTTTTCAGGAAAATAGTCCCAACTGTTTTTCTTCCCCACATAGTCTGTAATGGCGAAAACAGTTGCCACACCACCGACTTCATCGAGGATGGGTGCTGCGTATTCGTTTATACAGGAATATCCATCGTCAAATGTGACAAAGATCTGATTTAAGGTTGAATCGTAATCCTTGATATTTGAAAATGAAAAGCCCAAACGCCGGAGTTCCAGCATTTGGGCTCTAAATTGTTTCGGCGTAGTCGTTGTTACTCCCCACTCATATTGTTCAGAGACCTTGTGATATACAAGACCCCTGTTATAAACAGGGAGAGGCAAAATTAGCTCAATACCCGATCTAAAGGTGTGTACTCCAGACCAAAAGCTTCAGCAACTGCTTCACAAGTGACTTTACCATTGACCATATTCAAGCCAAGTGCAAAACCCTCATCAGACAACAATGCTGCTTCAACACCATGGTTGGCCAGTTTGATAACATATGGGAGGGTCGCATTTGTTAAGGCAATAGTAGAGGTATAAGGAACTGCACCTGGCATATTGGCTACACAATAATGCACAATACCATCCACAACAAAGGTTGGGTCTTCATGGGTTGTTGGCTTACTGGTCTCAACACAACCACCCTGATCAACAGCTACATCAACAATTACCGATCTCTTTTTCATGAGACTGAGCATATCGCGTGTAATAAGATTTGGAGCTTTGGCACCAGGAAGAAGCACAGCGCCAATAACCAGATCAACTTGTGGCAATAATTCACGAATGTTTGCTGGTGAGCTATAAAGAGTGGTGACATTTTTTGGCATGAAATCATCAAGATCACGGAGACGATCCAGATCAATATCCATGATATATACCTGTGCGCCCATACCCGCTGCAATTTTAGTTGCATGGGTACCAACGATTCCACCACCCAAAACGAGTACCGTACCAGGTTTTACACCGGGAACACCACCGAGTAAGACTCCACGTCCACCCATCTTGTGTTCCAGAAAGCGGGCACCTTCCTGTGTAGCCATGCGACCGGCAACTTCACTCATGGGCTCTAAAAGGGGTAATTTGTTGTTCTTGTTCTCAACAGTCTCATAGGCCACTGCCCAGGCTTTGGTTTGTAAAAAGCCTTTGGTAAGGGCTTCATCGGCAGCAAAGTGGAAATATGTAAATACAATTTGTCCTTTGCGTGTTCGGGCAATTTCAACGGCCTGTGGTTCTTTTACCTTCACGATCATTTCAGCGTCAGCCCAGATTTTATCAACATCTGGTTCTATGGTAGCTCCAGCTTTGATATACATTTCGTTGGTGAAACCACTATTGATACCACCATTGTCTTCAACGATGACTTTGTGACCGTTGGCTACCAACGATTCAACTCCACCTGGAGTCATTGCAATACGATTCTCATTTGTTTTGATCTCTTTGGGTACTCCGACGATCATATTCGCCTCCTATGATAATACTTGGTCGGTTGTGCAGATCCAGGCTCGAAAGCCTCTAACTCGAACTCCCCTTGGGACGGTCCTCTAGACTGCGCTAGCCGGTTCCAAAATACTAGTAAAAAACCTATTCGGATTGAACAATTCTCGTGCCAATATTTGAATTCTATCGACATCAATCGCTTCAATCTTTTTTAGAAATTTATCTAGACCAATATTCTCACCATAATAAATCTGCTGACGCCCCAAACGCATCATCCGTCTCTCCATGGATTCATCACCCATGACAATCCCTGATTTGTATTGAGCCTTCACCATTTCAAGTTCGGCAGCACTCACAGGGTCTTTGACCATTTTATCAAGCTCTGCAAGGGTTAGCTCGACTGCCAGATCACGTTTTGCAGGATCAGTAGCCAGATAGACACCGAAAGAACCGGTATCACGGTAGAGGTTAACGAAAGAGAATATTTGATAGGCAACCCCATGAGCTTCTCGAATATTCTGAAACAATCTGGAACTCATTCCCCCACTAAGGATGGAATTGAGCACAGCGATATCATAGCGACGCTCATCAAATACAGAAAATATAGATAGGCCAGTAATGAGATGACTCTGTTGAATATCCTTGGTTCTGATTTCTTTTCCAGGGACATAGGTCGATGCATCAATGGGATCAAAGGTGTTGGCAGCTGACCCAGGACGATCATATCTGTCCTCAATTAATTTTACCAAATCCTGGTGATCCACATACCCTGCAGCAACAATTATGGTGTTTTCAGGACTGTAGTTTTGAGTCAAATACTCATTCAATGCCTCAGGAGTGAAGCCATTGATAGTTGTCTCATTTCCCAGAATGGGTTTCCCAACGGGATTGTCGGGATAGAGAAATTGTTCGAAGGTGTCAAAGGCCAACTCCTCTGGAACATCTTTGCTATCTCGCAACTCATCCAGAACCACGGATTTTTCACGTTCAATTTCAGCCTGGGGAAATGTTGGATGAAGCAATAAATCAGAGAGTACATCAACTGCCTCTTCCAGGTATTCACTGAGAAATCTGGCATGATAGCAGGTATACTCTTTGGTGGTAAAGGCATTGAGGTGGCCACCTACACTCTCCAGGGAGGAAGCTATTTCAAAGGTAGACCGGTTTTTGGTCCCCTTAAAAACAGTATGCTCAAGGAAATGTGAAATGCCAGCCAGGGGTTCAGGTTCATAGCGACTGCCTGCCCTGACCCAGATGCCTAAAGCCACCGAACGGACTGTGTCCACCGTTTCAGTAACGATGGTCAGTCCGTTCGATAGTGTCGTTTGCTTACGAAGTGAGGTCACTTCAGCAATTTACCGACGATTGTTATCCCGACGAGGTCCGCGATCTCTACCGCCACGATCCCTGCCACCACTGCGATTGTTATCACGCTGTGGACGAGGTCTCTTAGGTGGTTCAACGTAACCTTCTGGCATTTCGAGAAGGGCTTTGCGACTCAAGTTGTAGCGTCCACTGTCGTCAACTTCCATCAATTTAACTCTGACGGTGTCACCGATGTTCAGAACATCTTCAACCTTTTCTACGCGGGCATATTCAAGATCACTGATGTGAATTAGTCCCTGCTTGCCTGGTAGAAATTCAACAAAAGCACCAAATGACATTAAGCGCACTACTTTGGCTTCAAACTCTTCACCGGCTACTGGTACCCGAACAATTCCATTGATACGTTCAGCAGCGGCTTCGGCGCCTTCAGCAGTTTCTGCAAAGACAAACACAATACCTTCCTGGTCAATCTCGACAGTTGCGCCGGTATCAGCCTGGATGGCCTTGATGATTTTACCCTGTGGTCCAATGACATCACCAATCTGATCAGGTTTGATTCTGATTGTGATAAATCTTGGAGCATGAGGAGACAGCTCTTCACGTGCAGCTGGCAGGGTAGCTTCCATGATGTCAATGATGTGCTCACGACCTTCTTTTGCCTGTAGCAAAGCTTCGGTCATAAGTTCAGCACTGATACCCTCAATTTTGAGGTCCATCTGGATAGCATTGATACCATCTTTGGTTCCAGTAACCTTGAAGTCCATATCACCATAGTGATCTTCATCTCCAAGGATATCGGAAAGCACAGAAAAACGCTTTCCATCACTGATAAGACCCATGGCGATTCCTGCTACGGTCTTCTTAATAGGAACACCAGCATCCATAAGAGCTAATGATCCACCACAGACACTTGCCATGGAGGATGAGCCGTTAGACTCAAGGATCTCAGATACCAGACGTACTGTATAAGGAAAATCTTCCTTACCAGGCAGGAATGGTCTGAGACTGCGCTCGGCCAGGTTTCCGTGACCAATTTCGCGGCGACCAGTAAAACCGATACGACCGGTCTCCCCCACACAATAGGGTGGGAAGTTATAATGCAGATAGAATGACTTTTTATAGTCCTGATCCACATTGTCGATGATTTGCTCATCTAACTTGGTACCCAGTGTTGTGACAACCAATGCCTGAGTCTCACCTCTGGTAAACAGAGCTGAACCGTGGACACGTGGCAACACACCAACTTCAGCGGTGATCTGGCGGATATCTTTCAATCCACGACCATCAACACGCTCTCCCTTGGCCATAATTCTTTCACGAATATTGGCTTTGAGACGCTTGTTAAAGACTTCTCCGACGACCTTGAGGTGATCTGGATAAGTTTCTTCATACTTGGCAACAAATTCGTCCTGAGCAGCACTACGAGCATCCTGACGTTCGGATTTTAGAATGATAGAATTCAATTGAGTAAGTACGTCTTCATCAATAGCTGCATCAACATCAACAGCGATCGCTTCTTTTGTTTCATCAACTTTAAGTTCGCGCTTTACTGGTTTGATCTCATCGATAATGCTCTGCTGGAAAGCAACAACTTCTGAAATTGCTTTCTGTGCAAAGATGAGAGCTTCTACCATGATTGCTTCAGAAACTTCATCAGCTTCACCTTCAACCATGACTACATCAGTGGCTGTACCAGTAATGGTGACATTCATTTCTGATTCTTCAGCCTGAGCATAGGTAGGATTGAGAATGAGTTCACCGTCAATGCGACCTACATGAACTGAGGCTACTGGGCCATTCCAAGGGATATCGGAGATTGACAGAGCAAATGAGGCACCAATCGTACCCAATGAATCAGCTGTGTTCTCACCGTCACTTGAAACAACAGTAATCATAACCTGAGTTTCATTATTAAAAGTATCAGGGAAAAGCGGACGAATAGGTCTATCCGTCATACGTGAACTGAGAATTTCTTTCTCAGAAGGTCTTGCTTCTCTTTTGAAAAAGCCACCGGGAATTTTACCACCGGCATAGGCTTTTTCTCTATATTCGACTTGTAAAGGAAAATAATCCTTGCCAAGGTCTTCATGTTTCGATGCGGTAGCTGCCACGAGTACAGTAGTCTCACCATACATGGCGAGCACGGAGCCACCAGCTTGTCTGGCCATACGACCTGTTTCAAGACTAAGCGTGCGTCCGCCCAGCATCATTTCTTTTTTAATCAAAATATCTCCAATTCCTATTTACGTATACCAAGCTTTGTAATTAAAGCTTTGTATTGAGCTACATCACTTTTCTGGATGTAGCGTAGCAGGCGGCGACGTTGCCCAACCATTTTGAGCAAGCCGCGGCGGCTGTGGTGGTCTTTCTTGTAGGCTTTCAAATGCTCAGTCAGATTTATAATCTGAGTCGTGAGAATGGCGACCTGAACACTTGTTGATCCAGTGTCGCTCTCATTTTCGCCATATTCTTTGACGAGAGCAGCCTTCTCTTCTTTTGTTATTGACATGTGTCCTCCTTCAGACATCTCGATAATTTTCGATTATCGCTATACACGTTTTTTTATCATTTTCTAATTGTATTATTAAATCATCCACGCTGGAAAATTTCTTTTCATCTCTCAATTTTTGTAAGAACTCAAGAATCACATCCTGTTCATACAAATTATCTTGCCCCTCTGGAATATGAAAGAGATTCACTTCAATGGTGATCTCCTTGCCATTCTTGAAGGTGGGACGAACTCCAATATTGCACATTCCAAAACTGGAAAATTCATCCGTTTTAACCCGGGCAAGATACACGCCCTTATTTGGTATCAACTTATTTTCCGCATGCGGATCAATATTCGCAGTTGGAAAATTCAAACTCTGTCCCCGCTCATCACCATGAACCACGGTGCCAAACATGGTATAAGCATGACCCAGCATGGCATTGGCAAGATCCAGTCGGTCTGATTGGATGTGATCTCTAATGAGAGTACTACTCACCGGCAGATTCTCATTGTTAATAGGACCGACAATACCAATGTCATATCCTTTTTTTTCACCACGCTGGCGCAGCCATTCAGCGTCTCCAGCACGATTATGACCAAATCGATGGTCATATCCTACCACAACATGCTTGACTTTCAAGGTATCCTCAAGGACGCTTTCAGCAAACTCATCTGCACTCATATCAGAAAACCCTCGATTGAAGTCAAGTACGAGAAGAAAATCAACAGGAGCATATTGCTCTATGAGCGCTGCCCTCTCCTCAATGCCCGTCAATAATCGTATGGGGCGAAGATCACTGTCCCTCAATAATTCTTGAGGATGTGGATGAAAGGTAATCACTACTGAAGGTAGACCGCGTTCATGTGCCTCAGAAATACAGCTTTCAATCAATGACTGATGACCACGATGAATACCATCAAAACTCCCGATGGTAGCCACGCAACCGTTCAGTTTAGGAAAGTCTTCTAAGCAGCGGACGATTTCCATTTTTCAATAAACTCTGGTATGCTCAAGGCATCCTCTACGCAATAGTCACCTATCGCCGTTCTTTTCAATTCTTTTACATGGGCCAGTGTACCCATCTTTTGGGCAATATCTTCTGCCAGAACCCTGATATAGGTTCCTCGCCCGCATCTCACACAAATATTTATCTGATCACAGCTCCAGGATGTAAGCTGTATATCATATATGGTCACTATGGATGGCTTACGCTCTATCACCTTGCCTTTACGGGCTAACTTGTAGAGTGTCTGACCATCAACTTTCTTAGCAGAATACATGGGTGGTATTTGTTCGATTTCACCGTTGAATTCAGCGAGAGCCTCAAGAATCATCGATTCGGACAACTCTGGTACGGGAGCAGTTTCAACGACAGTTCCCGTTCGGTCACCTGTATCTGTCTGATTTCCCAAGAGAATCTCAGCCTCATAAGTCTTGGGCATATCCATGAATTCATTTTGTCGTTTGGTATTTTTACCTGTTAAAACGATAAGCACACCTGTGGCAAATGGGTCCAAGGTGCCAGCATGTCCAACTTTCTTGATTCTGGTGCTATAGCGTATTTTACGAACGACATCAAAGCTCGTCCAATCCATGGGCTTGTCGATATTTATGATATGCTCATTTGATATCATAAATCTTTCATCACCCGATTCATCTTATCAGCATAACCGAGTGAATCATCAATAAAGAAGCGCAACTCAGGCACATATTTCAGCGGGACTTCCTTGCCCACATGAAAACGAACACGGCCATTATGCTGCTCTAAAGTCTTAAAGGTGAAGGCAACATCCTCTTCACTTCCATAAATGGAAAAATAAACGTACGAGATCTTTAAATCCGGGGTCATTTTAGCATTGGTGACAGAAATAAACCCTGGCGTAGCATTGGCCAGGTTCAATATCAGATATTCTGCTACTGCTGCCCTGATGGCTTCTGCAACCCGCTTTTGTCTTGCAACACCCATTTACTTCACTTTATCCGATGGATCATTTTTTCTTCGCAGAAGATTCCAGCTTACGCTTGATGATTTCTTCTGAATAGAATTCCAGGACATCACCAACTTTAATTTTACTAAAGTCCTTCAGTGAAATTCCACATTCATTGCCTTCCATGACCTCTTTGACTTCATCCTTGAAACGTTTGAGGGCATTCAACTCACCATTGAATAAGGTCTCACCTTCTCGTACAAGTCGAACCTTGGCATTCCGGCGTACAACGCCCTGAGTCACCATAGATCCAGCAATGATACCAATCTTTGGAATTTTGAAGAGCTCGTTTACTTCTGCTTTTCCAATTTCATTCTCAACCACATCTGGCTCAAGTAGGCCTTCAAGGGCCTGATAGACATCATCAACTGCAGCATAAATCACATCATAGAAACGGATTTCAACATCATCAGCCTTGGCCAGCAATTTGGCATTGCTGTCAGCCGTTACGTTGAAGCCAACAATAATGGCCTCCGAAGCGGCTGCCAGTAGTACATCGGACTCTTTAATCATTCCAATTCCACGATGAATGATGCGAACCGCAACTTCACTGGTGGACATTTTCATAAATGAATCAGCTAAAGCTTCAATAGAACCATCCACATCACCTTTAATCATGAGAGGAACTTCTTTCACCTTTCCTTCGGAGATCTGCAGAGAAATTTGATCCAAGGTCATATGGCGCATACGTTTGAAATCTTGTTCCCTACGTAAGGAATGACGCTGTTCACTCACCTCACGTGCTTCTTTGTCATTTTTCATGACAACCAGGTTATCACCTGCACGTGGGACATCGCTAAAACCGAGAATTTCTACTGGAGTAGAGGGGCCAGCGCTTTTAATTCTATTGCCATGATCGTCTTTTAAAGCACGAACACGACCAGAGGAGTCTCCACAAACAAAGGGATCTCCAATCTTTATGGTTCCCCTGCTAACCAGAACGGTTGCTAGAGCTCCAACACCCTTATCCAATTTGGATTCAACTACAATTCCTCGGGCTTTACCTGAAGGATTGGCCTTGAGATCAAGAACTTCAGCTTCAAGAGCAACGGTTTCGAGCAATTCATCAACGTTGGTTCCCAGCTTAGCAGAAATCTCAACATCCGGGTATTTACCACCCCAGCTCTCAACCAACATATCCCGTTCTGAGAGTTCACGACGGACACGCTCAGCGTCGGCTCCCTGTACATCCATTTTGTTAATGGCAAAAACAATGGGGACACCAGCTGCTTTGGCATGGTCAATGGCTTCAATGGTTTGTGGCATGACAGCATCATCGGCTGCAATAATAATAATAACGATATCAGTGACCTGTGCTCCACGGGCACGCATAGCTGTAAAAGCCTCGTGACCAGGTGTATCCAGGAATGTGATGAGCTTATCATCACCAACAGGCACGGAATAGGCACCAATATGCTGGGTAATACCACCTGCTTCACCGGAGATGACATTGGCTTCACGGATATAATCCAGGAGTGATGTTTTTCCATGATCAACATGACCCATGATAGTTACCACTGGAGGACGAGGTTTAAGATCTGCCTCATCAACTTCTTCATGGGCAATCTCTTCATCCATGGTGGTAACTGTATTGTCTTCGAATACAACAGTGACTTCAAATTCTTCAGCGAGAAGCTCAATGGTGTCTTTATCAATTCTCTGATTGATGGTCACCATCATGCCCATATCCATACATTTACTGATGATGTCAGCGACATCAATTTCTATGAGATCAGCAAAATCATGGACGGAAACGAACTCGGAGACCCGATAGGCTTCATCCGCAGCCATTTCTTCCTGTTTTCCGTCTCTACGATGTTTGCGTTTCTTACCAGTATCAAGCGAAGTCATGACCTTTTTAATGGAGGCATCAACTTCCTTCTGATCAAACGTACGACGCTTTTTACCAGGTTTGCCTCTACCCTTTGGTGGTGTGGCTTTGACAACATGTTTAATTTTACGCTCAATTTTTTTGGCGATAATTTTGTCTTTGGAGGATTCTACAGGTTTTTTGTCAGGGTCTTCACCGGGACGCAGAATTGTAGGTTTGGCAGCTTTCTTGGCGCTCTTCTGCCTATCCAGCTCCTCACGTTCCCTAGCAGCCTGAGCTTCAGCGAGCTTGCGATTTTCTTCTTCGGCAATTTCGCGCTTTGCTCTCTCTATGGCTTCTCTACGATCTTCTTCAACCTTGCGTTTGGCATCTTCGATTTCCTGACGACGCTGATCCTCAGCATCACGTCTTGAGCGGTCTTGCATTTCACGCGCTAATTTTTCTTCTTCAGATTTACGAATGCGCTCTTCTTCTTCTATACGACGTTGCTCTTCAAGGGCTCGGCGGTCAATTTCTTTCTGATTCTTCTCAATTTGATAGAGATCAGAAGCAAAGTTCTTGAGAATGAGATTGTGAGTTTCTTCATCTACAGGACTCATATGATTAGTGACATCAAGACCTTGGTCTTTTAGAAAGGTCACAATCTCACTATGAGAGATGTTTATCTGCTTCGCAATTTGATATATTCGTTTCGGTTTATCCAATCGTTCCTCTTTCCTCATCCCTCTTTAAGCAGAAACACCTTAGCCCTGCATAACCGGAGACATTGTAAAACTGTTTCCAGTGGCAGTTACTTAAGCCTTGTCCTCATCGTCGCCATCGTCGACCTCTACGACTTCTTCGATGACTTCAACTTTAACTTCTACTTTTTCCATCAGTGCTACCATAAACTCATCAAGGGATTTCTCGCCCAGACCTTTAAATGACAGCAAAGCTTCCCTGCTGGTATTCACAACTTCATTGACGGTATCAACACCATTTTCAGAAAGTATTGAGACCACTCGTTTGGGAAGTCCTTCTACCTCTTCGAGAAATACCTCAACCACAACTGGACCTTCAACCTCACTGCGAGATTTAGCATCAATCTCAAAACCAGTTACTTTGGAAGCCAAACGGACATTTTGGCCATTTTTTCCAATGGCGATGGAAATGTCTTCAGCTTCAAAAAGTGCCAGGGCTCTGTGCTTTTCATAATCAATGGTGACACGATATGGTTTAGCAGGAGACAATGCGCGGGTTACCAGCAACTGAGGTTCAGAGGTATAATTGATGATATCAATTTTCTCACCATTCAGTTCGCGAACAATAACCTGAATTCGACTTCCTTTCATACCGACGCAAGCACCAACAGCGTCAATACGCTTATCGTGGGACTCAACGATGATCTTGGTACGATCACCAGGTTCTCGTGAAAGTGTCCTGATGTCAATAATACCATCTTCGATCTCAGGTACTTCATTTTTAAATAGTTTATGCAGGAAGGTTGGATCCGCACGTGAAATGATAATCTCTGGTCCACGTTTATCAGAACGCACTTCTTTAATGATGGCACGCACACTGTCGCCGCGACGATATCGTTCACTATAAATCTGCTCTTCGCGTGGCATTTTCAACTCAGCTTTGTCAATATTTACAAAGAGAGCATCGCGACGAATCTGGTGAATCTCACCGATGATGATTTCACCTACGCGACTTGAATAGTCACGATAAATCTGATCGCGTTCAAATTCCTGAATTTTCTGAGCCATGACGTGACGGGCAAAAGTAATCAGACGACGACCGAAAGTAGCTGGATCCACAACATCAATAAAGGGATCGCCAATTTCAAGATCCGGAGCAATTTCCTGGGCGGTTTTGACATCTACTTCAAAATCGGGATCGTCAACGACTTCAACGACCTCTTTTTCCTGGTAGATCTCAATCTCACCCTTATCCATATTGACAATCACATCAAAGTTGTCAACATTGCCGTATTTTTTCTGAATCAAAGCCTCAAAGATTTCTTTAATGATGTCGGCCAGCTCCTTGCGGTCGATATCTTTATCTTTTGCCAGCTGGATAAACGATTCAATGATAATTTTACTGATCAAGGGGTCAATCCTCCTTCTACCATCGCATATTTACTTTGCCTTGAATAACATCAACCATATCCAGCTGCACTTCTTCACCATCTACTTTAACTGTAAGTGATTCATCAGTGGCTGATACGATCTCGCCATCCAGGGGGTTTTGCACCGCTTCAGAGCGATGTTCAATTTTCATAGAGTGCCCTGCCAATCTATTAAAATGACGGGCCATTTTTACGGAAAAGCTCGCACCGGGTGAGGTGACTTCTACAGAAACCTTCTCAATATCTAGTCCGGGGAGTATAAGATTATTATGAATGGATCGATTAATACGAGCCAATTGGTCGATGGTGATACCGGAATCACTGTCACACTTTGCGATGAGCTGGAATCCACCTCGCGATGCATTCATTGTTGCATCTACGAGGAAAATATCCTCAGCATCTTCAAAGCAATGCTCTATTCCGGCTTTTATTTCTTCATCGGTCCAATTCACTTCGCGTCTTCAATACCTTTACAAATAAACAAAGTGGGTCATTCAACCCACTTTGCGGGCGAAATATATTCGGGGAGAACCCTGTTTGCAAGTTCAATAATTGCAATTATTTCTCCAGAACTTTGCCTTCTAAATATTTCACCTGTTCCAGGAATTTTCCTGTAGGTTTTTCCTTTAAAAGATCAGCCACAATACTTTCGGCCTGAGCAACATTCCCAGCTGATACATAAGCGTATCCAGCCTGAAGTGATGCATATTTAGAGACAACACCTTCGCCCATAGCACCAATCTCGCTATAAATCGAAGCTGCGTCTTCATAGTTGGCTTCTTTTTCATCAATAAAAGCCAGTTTCAATTTTCCAGCAATGCTAAACTGTTTATCAGAGCCATTGGCCAGTGTAGAAAACAATTCTTTAGCCCCACTCAAGTCATCAGCCTGTAATCTAGCTACACCCAGTTGGTAGGTGGATTGAGCAATAACACTTTTTCCACTATATTCATCAACCACACGTTCTAATTCAGCCAGGACATTATCATCAATCCCACCCATTACAGCCAGAGTAGCTTTGGTGTCGGCCAGCATAGCTTCATTCTTGGTAGCTTCCATACTATTCATCCAGCCCCAGGCCAAAACAATAATAGCAAGAAACGCTACAAGCCCTGTCATGATCTGCTTGCTGTTTTCCTCGTAGAACGCTTTCCCCTTCTCAAGGGTATCCAACAACGGGTCGTGCTTTAATTCTTTCTTGGTTAGTTTCTTTGGCTTCAACATTGGAAATTAGATCCCTTCAAAATTACTATTCTCAATAACGAACCCTGGCTCATGCCTCGGGGTTATTTTCGTACCCCTGAGGTGATTCGAACACCTGACCTACGCTTTAGGAAAGCGTTGCTCTATCCTGCTGAGCTACAGGGGCATCATGGTTTAAAAAAGCAAGGCAATATAAACGGGCATACAAGGGCACAAAAGGGATTTACTGGTATAAATAAAACAGTTTTCTATAAAACAAAAGACCGGTAAAATACCGGCCTTTTGTAAAATTTTCAGATAGGCTAAGTTGATCAGGTCTTGATCTCTAAGCCTCCAAATGCAACCGTACAGTTCAGAGTAATATTCACAGCACCTTCAGCCCCACCTTTTGATTTGTCCTCTACTCCACCAAATATGGGAGTTCCTGTGACGATGACATTCCAATCTTCAGGTACCCTGATCTCTGCACCACCAAATAATGCAGTTACGTTTAACACACAGCCGGATTCAATGGCTTTGGCTTCAGTCAAATCGATCTCAACACCACCGAAGAGAGCCATAACATTGGCGCCCTTAAGGGATTGGGAATGGATTTTCTTCTCAACGCCCCCAAATATTGCAGTGGCATTTACAAAGTCATCATCAATGGATGAAACCGTTGAAAATGATAAACCCGGTTTGCCTTTTGATTTTAGCAACATGGAAACACCTACATAAAGAATTGCCAGTGGCCAGAGTTTGAAGATGCTGCCCCAGTTGATAAAATCCAGGGTCGCTGATAGGAGTATCAGTCCGGCAATAAATAAAATGGAGCCGTTGCGACGGTCATCACTTTTTAGTTTTAAGAAACCAGCAACAATCAAGATTAAAGGCCACCACTCACGGACAAAGTGGCCGAGGTGCATAATGTTTAAACTCTGCAGCAGGAAGATGGCGCCAATGGCAATGACAGCAATGGCAATCCATGATTGTTGGTTACTTTTTCCAGGTAACTTTTCAGTCATATCTATAAACTCCTATATTGGTCAAAATGATTGGTAATAATACGCTCAAAATCTGTTTTAGCCCAAAGGTATTTTAAGCGAAACGATAAAATTTGATCCTGCCCCCTGATATCTATGCAGGGTATTGGCCTCATCATCACCTTGTTCAAAGCGATTCAATTCAAAACTGGTTATGGACCAGGCCACCAGTGATCCCATCACCGCACCGGTGAGAATGTCCGTAAAGTAATGCATATCCCCAGCTACTCTCAAATAGGCTGTTAATCCCGCTGCACCAAGAAGCGTAGACCATATCGTAGATTTATGCTCGGGGTAGGTCCGGCTGAGAATCATAGCATTTGTAACGCCCTGGGAAAAGGCAACGCTACTGTGACCACTGTAAAAGGAAGTAAAATCGGTAGCACCCTCGGAATCACGGGTCCCATAGTGATGATAAGGACGTTCCCTGGCAGCGGTAATTTTTACAAGATTCGTTAAAAGACTATTGGCAGCAAAGACACGCGCATTGATATGCAAGGCTAACTTTGTATCTTCAGCCAGAACGGGTCCCCACACCAGACTTGACATGCTCACACCATAAAGCAGTCCATCGCTCCAGTTCCTGGCCCTATCCTGTTTATGGACACCCCTCCATATTTCATCACGCATAAATCGGTCTATAGAATTCGGATTGCTAAAACGCGGTTCATCAGGGACAAAGTGTGATTTTCCGTATAGTTCCAGACCCATGGCAAGCCCTATTCCTGTGCCTGTGGCAAGCCAGTCATTCCGAGAAATTGTCTGAGCATAGCCCGAGATAACCTGTAAAAGTAAGCAGGAGCTGATCAGTATATTTTTATATCGAGAATGAATGTTGAAACTCCAGTTTCTTAGATTTGATTTGCCTATTTTAGCAATACATCTACCATAATTTTGTGACCACCCACCAGTGCAGATGCATCAAACATCAAGGCACCATCCAGACTTGAATGACAGTCACATTTTTGCTTATGATCATGTCTTTCAATGGTGTGTTTTAGTAATTCCAGAGCACTCTCCAGACTATCACCATATCGCTTAAGCAACTGTGGTACAGTGACATGCTGACTGGGATCATCCATCCAGCAATCATAATCTGTTGGGATAGCAACCGTTGAATAGCACATCTGTGCCTCCCGAGCCAGAAAGGCTTCTGGAACATTGGTCATCCCCACCAAGTCACATCCCGCAGCATCACGTAAGAAAAAACTTTCTGCTCGGGTTCCCAACCTGGGACCATCCACACAGCCATAGGTCAAATCATTGTGAATGGGTAATCCCAGGGATTGAGCCGAATCAAATATTTGATTACGTAAGGTGCTGCAAACCGGTTCAGCTGTGCTGATATGAGCAACTAGACCATCACCAAAAAAACTCTTTGGTCGACCATCCTTCACAAAATCAAAATATTGAGATGGGAGTGCAAATTCTCCCGGTTTGATTGCTTCTCTTAAACTACCTGTGGCAGAGAATGATATGATTCGAGTGACTCCCACTGATTTAAGCGCCCAGATATTGGCTCGATAATTTATTTCTGACGGCAGGAACTCATGGGATTCACCGTGACGCGGCAAAAATACAATGTCTTCAGAGCCTACTTTGCCAAATGAAAGTTTGTCTGAAGGTTCCCCAAAGGGAGTGCCAACAATTTTTGTCTCCAGGACATCCAGCCAATCCAACTTGTACAAGCCTGTACCACCGATTATACCCAGCATCAATATCTCCCTTTTTTCACAATAAAAAGTCGATTGTCCTTCAATTCTTTAATCTAATCCTGAAATGCCTAGGGAGTATCATTTTCCCACGGGGTGGGTGTCTATCTAGCTTTTGTGGCCAGCCGTCCTCAATACGGATAGACGGGAATGAAAGATTTCTGAGGAAAAGGATCCGAGAAACCACAATTTATTGTTAACCCATATGGATGGGGTGATTCCGCCGATGGTTTGGCGATCATTTGCACTATCGGCGAAGTCTACCACAACCAGAGAAATCTCTGGAAATAAATCCCTACTTAACAATAGTGATTTGAGGGTTTTGTAGCTAAAGTTGCATCCATCATGAATGATGATTTCAACTTTGATTTTTTCTGGCTCGGCAGTGGTTTTTCCCATGCCTGAATCTAGACAGGCACTTCTCCGGCCACTGTCATATTGCCGACATGTGAAGGGAACGAAAGCAGAAACTAAGATTCTAACTGATCGATGTCACCCTTTACCTGTAGGAATCTTCGTGAGAATTTGATCACTTCTCGCTCAGCCAAATCATTCAAGACCTGATTGACAGTTTGTCTGGCGGTGGCTGTAAGATCTGCGATCTCCTGGTGGGTGAGAAATGGGCGTACCATCCAGCCATCAACCATCTTCTTGCCGAAGGTTTCAACATATCTGTGGAGAAATGAGGTTATCCGTTGGCTGGCACTTTTGAAAACCAGATCTTCCACGTGTGCCTGAATTTTACGTAGGCGCCATCCGATGAATTTGTTGACACTCAGGGTCAATTTGGGACTTTTCTCCATGAGATCTTGGAAATCACGTTTATCTATGGCACAAACCACAGCATCCTCAACAACTTCAGCGATATTATCGTGGGTATCCTGACCCAAGATGGCACTCTCGCCAAATATCTCCCCCGGTCCCAGGAGTTGAAGTGTGGTGGTTTTGCCGTCTTCGGAAAGTCTGTATATCTTGATTTTTCCAGTTTTAAGAAAGTATATGGTGTTGGAAGCATCTTCGGGGAAATATATAATTTCCTTTTTTCCATTGCTTTGCATGCTGGTATTTTTCGCCATATAATCCATCATACTTGGCGTCATGCCCTCAAGCATATTAAAATTCTGTAAATACCATAACTTGGTTTTTTCAGCCATTATTTATATCTCCTAAAGTTCAAGAGGCAATCCAAGCAAACAACAACATCTCACCACAAACTGTTCAATATCAATTGCGTGATTCCTGATGGTATATAATAGTTGAGCGGTCACCATATTCAAGATGATAGTTGCCAAAGTAAAACGGCTCCACAATGGGAGCCGTTTCAATTGATTTGCTTCAGGTTTAGATTTAGCTAAGGGGCTCAAACCTCGCCTGGAAAAACCTGAGATATTCAGGTTCATAGGTAAACTGAAGACCTGTTATCTCTGTTCTTCTTTCATAAACGTCGGCAATGGACTCAGCAACAACATCCATGTGAGCCTGGGTGTATACCCGACGCGGAATGGTAAGACGGACCAATTCCAACTTGGGTCGGTTATGGTCTCCCGTTTCTTTATTCCTACCGGCTGAAATGATACCCCGTTCCATGCTGCGAACACCGCTCTCGATATAAATTTCTGCAGCCAGAGTCTGCGCAGGGAAAACATCCTGTGAAAGATGAGGCAGGAATCTTTTAGCATCCAAAAAGACACCATGACTTCCGATTGGCTTTACGATGGGAACACCATACCCTTGAAGTTTCTTGCCAAGATATTCAGTTTGTCCAACACGAGCACGCATATGATCATCCTGTACCGATTCATGGATACCAATAGACAGAGCCTCCATGTCCCTTCCAGCCATACCACCGTAGGTATGGAGACCTTCATAAATGACTACCATATTTTGAGCTTTGCGATAAACATCCTCGTTATTCGTAGCCATAAAACCACCAATATTGACGAGAGGATCCTTTTTAGCACTCATGGTTGCATGGTCAGTCAGCGAACAAATCTCAAACACGATCTCCTGAACACTCTTGTCAGCATAGCCCTCTTCTCGCTGTTTGATAAACCAGGCATTTTCTGCAACACGTGTCATGTCATGAACGATATCGATGCCATGTTTTGATGTATATGCACGGAGTTCTTTGATATTCTGGAGTGAAATGGGTTGTCCACCAGCCATGTTCACGGCTGTGGCAATACAGATATATGGAATCTTGTCGGCACCTACTTTTTTAACGAGATCATCTAATTTCTTCATGTCAACATTGCCCTTGAAGGGGTGTTCACTTTCAGTATCGTGAGCCTCGTCAATGATGACATCAACAAAGGTTCCACCCGCAAGCTCCTGATGGAGACGGGTTGTGGTAAAGTACATATTTCCAGGGACATAGTCCCCTTCCTTGATCAGAATTTGTGACATCATGTGTTCTGCAGCGCGTCCCTGATGCGTGGGGATGATGTATTTGTAGGAATAGTAGTCCTGGATTGCTTTTTCCAGGTTATAAAAATTACGGCTGCCAGCATAAGACTCGTCACCAAGCATCATTCCGGACCACTGTCGATCACTCATTGCATTGGTACCGCTATCTGTGAGCAAATCGATATAGACATCATCGGATCTCAGTAAAAATGTGTTGTAGCCAGCTTCTTCGATTGCCTTGATACGATCTTCTTTGGAAGTCATCGTCAAGTGTTCGACCATTTTAATTTTCCAGGGTTCTGCCCAGGATTTTCTGTAGGTCATTGTCATTCTCCATCCATAAAACATGTAAAACTTGTTGTTATACGAGATGCCCTGGGTATCGTCCAAAGCGGCTTCACCCACCACCTCGTAATCAGAACCGTATTGAGGGATAGTTTCTAAATCCGGTTCACTGAAATACCAAGCAAGAAGCGTTCCACGCTGAATTAAGCGCTAAAATAAACACCCCTTGAATCAATATCTTTGCCAGAGGTGTTTGTGAGGTTTATGAAGTCTATTTATTTTTTAGAAAGCAGCGAAGTCCGGTTCTGCAACTGGGAACGGAATGCTGATGGTTCCATTGTCCAGGTGTAACATATGTATTGAATTCTCGGGCATCATTTCAAGGTTTAAGGATTTCCCCGTAAAATACTGCACTTCCTTGCCATCGATATTAAGAATGATACTAGGTATTCTGGTTCCGTTATTCAGTTCAATGACATCACTGAGTGCCTCTGGATCTTTGCCTTTTAAAAGAGCGTGTAAAACAAGATTTATATTTGCCACGAGCTGTTAAACCTTTCTTCGGAGGATTCTCTTTTCCGACTGAGGCCATTTTAATATGAAAGATGATCAGGCTCAATCAGGTCGCACCTAGTGTTAGGGGTAGATTTTCCTCATGATTTGAGAAAACCATGGTCACATAACCATATAAATGGCTGCTCAGGGAGATTGGTTCCCAGCATTGGCGACCTACCACCTATGTGAGTACTGTGTTGAAGAACGAGATGGAAAAATCCCTTTCCACAATAGAATTTGTAATCATGGAAAGGGATCTGAATTGTACTTTAATCAACTCGAGCTGATTAAATATCTACCACCAGATAGTATAAAGCACTGCAAGGATGGCAAAGATACCGATGGAGCCTACATTGAAGATGGTATCAGTATGGAATAGATCTTTATCAATCTTGAATGCTTTTGATGAGACACCCTTCTTCTCAAGTAACGTGATGGCAACCACAACGGCACTGAGAATTAAAAAGACCACACCCATGCGATTTAAAAAAGGCATAGCAGGGATCAAAAACTTGATTCCCAGTGAAAGTGGAATGGTCAGGGTTGCTGCCCAAACGGCGGAATTGGCAGTAGCCTTTTTCCAGAACAATCCAAAAATGAAGATCGCAAAGATTCCAGGACTGATAAATCCGGTAAATTCCTGAATGAATTGAAATGCCTGCTCAAGACTCGACAATGAGGGCGCAATGATAACCGCAACAAGCAAAGCCACTGCACTCGTTACTCTTCCGATAAATACGAGACGTTCCTCAGATGCTTCCTTATTGATAAGCTGTTTATAAATGTCCATTGAAAATATGGTTGCTGTGCTATTCACCATTGAACTCAGTGATGATACAATGGCTGCAATTAAAGCAGCAAACGCAAGTCCTTTGAGACCCGTGGGGACAAAGGTACTGAGGAGCCATGGATAGGCTTCATCAGGTTTCGCCAGATCGGCACTGAGGGCAAAAGCAACAATTCCGGGAATAACTACAATGAGGGGTGTCAAAATCTTGAGATAGCCACCAAACATGAGTCCACGCTGTGCTTCTTTGATGGACTTGGCTGCGAGAGCTCTCTGAATGATATATTGGTTACATCCCCAATAAAAGAAATGGGCCATCCACATCCCACCCAGGAGAACGCCAAGCCCGGGCAGTTCTGCATAGTTCGGATTCGATTTATCCAGGATCATATCAAATTTCTCAGGTACTTGAGCCATAAGGTCGCTAAAGCCAGCGAAGGCTCCATGTCCGCCACTGACTTGATCGAGGGCGAAATAAGTCGTTACCAATCCACCAATGATAAGAATCATAACTTGAACCACATCGGTCCACACGACGGCTTTCAGTCCACCATAAATAGTATAGAGTGCTGAGAATAGAGCCAATGCAATAATCCCCCAGATAAGGGGTACACCTAGGATGGTTCTCATTGCCAGGGCTCCAAGATAGAGTACGGAGGTTAGGTTAACGAAAACATACAGGAGCAGCCAGAATACAGCTAAACCAGTTCTGACGCGGCTATCATACCTGATTTCCAACAATTGGGGCATGGTGTAGATACCCTCTTTGAGAAAGATGGGTAAGAAGAATTTTGCCACGACAATGAGTGCGATTGCAGCGGTCCATTCATACGTCGCTATTCCGAGCCCAATAACAAAACCAGAGCCTGACATTCCGATATATTGTTCAGCGGAAATATTGGCAGCAATAAGTGAGAAACCTATAGCCCACCAAGGCAGTGCTTTACTGGCCAGGAAGTAGTCACTTGAGTTCTTGACGTGACCCTTTTTCTCTCTGGACACATAGAGACCCAAACCTACAATGAAGATGATGTAGCTGACAAAAATCACATAATCCAATGTTGAAAAATGCATGAATTAACCCTTTACCTTTTGTTTTAATCCTAAGTGACTGATATGCTGAATGATCAGTCCGTATCTCAATAATTCTGGTAGTAAAAGCTATTGATACTAAAGTCTACTTGTGCTTATGACAAATATCAGGCCATAAAGATGATGGTATTATTTCAACCTTTTAGCCTGATTTTTAGGAGTATTTATTATCATATTCATAAAATTGATTATCAATATGAACAGGGATTTGGCTTATGAATTCAGGATGTTGATGGCTAATCCCTAGTGGAAAATCGATAAGAGATATTATGTTCATATCGTTCTCCAGGTCCTATCTCGGCAGATGGAAAACATGGTTCATTGGGAGCATTTGGAAACGCCTGTGGTTCCAAACAAACACCACCCTGTTTCACAAAATTCCTGCCCCCTTTTCCCTGGAAATCTGAATTCAAATGGTTTCCTGTATAAAGTTGCATACCAGGTGCATTTGAGCTGACAACCATTTCACGACCACTGATAGGATCGGAGAGAATGGCACACCCTTCGTGCTCATCTTCAGTATCACTGAGTACATAACAGTGATCATAACCATTGGCAATCTTTAGTTGTGCATCATCGGTGTTTATGAAAGCACCAATGCTGTGATTTTCCCTGAAATCAAACGGACTATTCCCCACACCACGCATTTCTCCAAGTGGTATCTTTTTGCTGGATACTGGTAGATATTTGTTTGAATTAATGCGCAGGTTATGATCAAGAATTTGCCGCTCCGAATCTCCTGATAAATTGAAATAGGGATGCATGGTCAAACTAACAACCGTTGTCTGATCTGTGATAGCTAGGAGTTGGATCGACAATGTGTTGTTATTGTTCAGCGAATAATCAGCAATGACCTCAAGCCGTCCAGGAAATCCTTGATCACCATGGGGACTTATGTGACTCAACCGCAAGATCTCATCATTCTCCAATTTGATTATCTGAGAGTTCCACAGCACTTTCTGAAAACCTTCCCTCCCGCCATGGAGGCAGTTTTCACCATCATTCATATCTAGTTTGTATTCCACATCATCCAATTTTATTTGAGCTCCGGCGATACGGTTTGCATAGCGTCCAACGAGGGCACCATGGGAAGAAGAATCAGCGAGATAGTCCTTCAGATGGTCAAAGCCCAAAATGATATCACCGATAACGCCATTACGATCCGGCACCAGGATAGACTGGAGGATGCCAGCATAATTCAAGACACAGACCTTTATTCCATTACTATTGGATAGTTCGTAGCGAATCACGGTTCTTCCATCCGGCATCATGCCAAAGTTTTTCGACTTTATCCTATTTTTCATATCTGTTTTGATCCAATTATTTGAATATTCCACTTTGAACAATCAGTGCGTGACGTGACCTGCAAGTGCAATTGTAAGTTCACATCCTTTTTTTTGAGTAGGGTACCAATATGATTTTTCGAACAGGAACAAAATTTAAGAATTGGTCACGCGGTCAACCACAGCCATCAATTCTTCTGTATTGAATGGCTTATTGATTGAATCATCAGCTCCAAGTGTGATGGCTTCTTTCAGATAAGAATCTACGTACCCAGTCATGGCGATAATTTTGACGCTTCTTGATTGTTTTCGGATTTGTCGGATCGTCCCGATACCCTCAACGCGGGGCATGACGATATCGGTGATGACGAGATCAGTTGGAAATCTCTCAAAGGCAGCAATCCCCTCTCGACCGTCGTTTGCAGTCAATACATCATATCCATTTTCCTGAAAGAAAGTAACCAATACATCTCTGATAGATTTCTCATCATCTATGATTAGCACCGTTTTTGAATGGTCAATCGCTGTAGTCAAGCCTGACCCTCTTCTATGTGATATTTACAATCTCAACCGTTCTATAATTAGTCTGAATAGTTGAGGTTTGAAAGGATTTTATGGTCGTTTCGATTTGTTAGGCCACCCACTTGACACCTCCTTAGCCATTATAGGAATTCTCTCATTCAAGAACCCCCAACATTATCTAATTTTACTTGCATTATAGTTGATTATAGCAAAGTTTGGGGCATGGTTTCCATTCATATCATCGATGATGACTCTGAGATCAGAGAGCTGCTCAAGGAACTTTTTGAATCCGAAGACTACGACGTCTCCACATTCAACTCGGCTGAAACTGCCCACCCCTATATTCTTCGTGAAAATCCTGACTTGATTCTGCTGGACATCGGTCTACCCGGAATGGATGGCCTCACCTTTCTCGAGAAGCTGAAAAGTGAAGTTGAAGACGTTGAAATCATCATGATAACAGGGCAGGCTGATCTTAGATCGGCCATCCGTGCCATCAAGCTGGGCGCCATGGATTATATACGCAAACCCATCGACCCCGATGAATTGAAGATTCAGGTCAATCAGGCTATCGACCGCCGTAAGAAACGTGAACAGCTGAATTATCTGCAAATAGAGAACCAGTACCAATTTGGAAATATTGTTGGTACCAGCGATTCCATGCAGAAAATATATCAATTTATATATCAGGTAGCAGAATCTTCCAAAACTACCATCCTGATCCGTGGTGAGACCGGTACTGGAAAAGGACTTGTGGCCCGCTCAATACATTATCAGAGTCCTCGGGCAAAACACCCATTTATAGAAGTGAATTGCTCGGCAATTCAAGCCAGTCTACTCGAATCAGAACTCTTTGGCCACGAAGCCGGTGCCTTTACAGATGCCAAGCATCGCAAAAAAGGATTGTTGGAACTAGCCCATGAGGGGACCTTCTTCCTTGACGAAGTTGGTGACATGAACCTGGCATCCCAGTCCAAACTTCTCAAAGTTCTGGAAGAGAAAACCTTTCGCCGAGTCGGTGGAACCAAAGAAATTAAAATTGATGCCCGTATCATCAGCGCTTCATCGCAGGACCTGAAACAACTCGTGGAAGAAAAAAAGTTCAGGGCCGATCTATATTATCGCCTTAACGTAGCTTCTGTAAGACTTCCTGCACTTAGAGAACGTAATGACGACATCCTGATCCTGGCGAATTACTTCCTTGACGTATTTAACAAGGAATTCAAAAGAAATATCAGAAGTATTTCCCCTGCTGCTCAGAAAATGCTCATGAGGCATCCCTGGGTTGGTAATGTGAGAGAAATCCGGAATGTCATGGAACGAGCCGTACTGTTCGAGCAGAGTGATGTGCTTTCATCTCAAAACATAAGTCTCCAACAGATTAGCCAGAAAGAAGTGCCAGAAGTATCAGGGATAAATGATGTGAATCAGGAAATTAATCTTCCCGAAGCGGGTCTTTCGCTAGAGAAACTTGAGCAACATCTCTTAAAGCAAGCCCTGGAACGTACCGGGGGCAATAAGACCAAGGCAGCTGCGTTACTTGGTCTAAGCCGGGAAACCATGAAATACCGACTGAAAAAATTTAAAATTTCCTAAAAAAGGTCATTGATAAACCTATCGATTGAAGTGAATAACGACCGAGTAGATATATGAGGGACAAAGTGGATAACAGCAATTCAGGCCAGTTCGACATTGATGCATACGAGGAGTTAATGGAGTTGGTGTTCGCCTATACCGCTGCTGCACAGGACTTTGGGTTTACTCACAAGATGAATAATCGATTCACCTCCCTCTCAATGAACGCTTCCTTTTTAAAACAGGCTCTAGAAAACAAGGATTACGACAAAGCGACTGCTAAGGCGGCCCAAGTCTCAGAATCCATCAATAGCCTGGTAAAATTTTCACAAAATCTAATGAACACTGACCTGATACCAGCTGAAAGTCAGGAACTTACGTTTCCAACAATGATTTCAGATACAGTTGGAAAGCTCTTGAGGTTACCTACCTTTAATGGGATTGAGCTCCAACAGGACCTTGCTACAGGAGTAATCAACACCCAGGCCAATCCAAGAATTATCTGGATATTTCTGTATGCCTACTTGAAACATACAAAACGTTATACAATAGAGGGGCCAGTTTTTATAAGTACTTCTCTCGATAAAGAAAATATGCAATATATAATCAAGACCAATGTGAACCAGATTCTAACAGCACCTCCAATGGGAACTGAAGAAGATTCACTCACATTTCCCTCTGCAGGTGAAGTGCCCTTACGATACCTTGCCAGAGTGATACGAAATGTTTCCAATAGAATCGAATTAATCCATCACACAGAACGCCCCCTTAGTCTAGAACTCAAAATCAAATTGTCCACTATCTAGGGATCGGTTTAAATCAACCGGGTCTAATCACCCGACATGGTTGATATAAACCACTTCATCCTTTAATTTAACTCACCTGATTCTTGACCAGAATTGAGTCAAAAGTGTTTTGCGTTATTCCAAGCTAACATGATCAGCTTAGCTAAATCACATATCCGAATCACCTTAATATCATTATAATCAATATCCTATGCTGTGGATTAATTCTGGAGTATGGTAAGATTTCGTGATGAATTATTGTAACGAACGATTGCCACGTCCGTTCCAGAAGTGCTCGATATTAGACTGGCATGAAAATTGGAATAAATAGAGTCTGCTACATAATGGTATATTGTGCCTATTGCTTAAAGTTTTATATTAAGAAACTAGCGTAGGTGATTCTGGTAACGATAGTTATAGGTTCACTCCTGTGGTCTATGAGCCGTCGATCTCTAGAATCGAACACAATTTGGGATGAATACTTGGATACGTTCATTAGCTGAAAAGATTCAGCTAATGATTAATTATATGGTAATTGTTTAGAAAGGAATCGTCTCATGAAACAAATTAAATGGGTGCAGATTTCGGTACTGTTGTTATCGGTTTCAGTACTTTACTTCTGCTCCGCAAATCCACTTGATCCTGACATGGAAAGTAGTACAGCGTTACAAAAAGGAATTCCAACAGACCAGATAAGCTGGGCAGAATGGAATCCTGAAGTCACGGCAGCGCTTGCAGAAGCCCAAAGCGGTGATCTCGCTAAGAGGACTGGTCGCAAGGGTTATGCATCTAAAACGATCCGTAGCGACGTGGGCGGACAGGTTGGTGGTGAAAAAACATTCATGAATATGGTTGAGGTACCTCAGGATGCTTTTGAAGAGAATCGCCTTAGGATCAGCGTACGCGTACTCAATTTTGATGCATCAGGCCAAACTGCTGCTGGTGTTGAATTTCTGCCTAGCAGAAACTATGATGCCGATATGCGAATCACACTCAGTTGGGGCTTTCTGAACATTGAGGGAAATGCCTGGGAAGAATTAAATCTACAACCATATTACAGTGAAGATGGTGGAGACAACTGGTTTCCAGTTGATGAATATGTCGTCGATCATGTCGCGAAAACCATTAATTTTGGAATTGGCCACTTCACACAATATGCCTGGGCTCTGGGTGAGGATGAAGATTGATATGCTAATACAGCATGTCAATCTAAACACATTGAATTTAAAACATAAAGAAGATATAAATTATGGGTGATACAAATTTACAATCATTCCTGAGAGCCATTCGCGACTTGGCTGTTGAAAGGTGTGGGCTTGATTTTGCCGACTACCTGAAACAACTGCGCAGCGAGCGTGAGAGACTCCTCAAGAAGAGCTGGAAGAAAACACCACCCGAGGCTCTTGGAAACAAGAAGGAAGTTTTTCGTGAAATCGATTTTGATACGATCCAACTTCATTCCTCCAAGTTCCTGGACGAAAGACAGTATCTAGAGTTTCTATATGATATAG